>ENA-UOWE01001679-UOWE01001679.1-activated-sludge-metagenome-genome-assembly--contig:-NODE-1679-length-26523-cov-6.131328_pt1 | contig 26523 bp, 20 predicted proteins | sample MGYA00249841_ERZ761562 | MGnify/ENA primary metagenome ERZ761562 (study PRJEB28883, sample SAMN05720200) | activated sludge metagenome | isolation source: Anaerobic digester | place: Japan...
ACAATCGGGAGCTGGGGAGCACCAAAAAAAGTCCCGTTTTAATGCGGGATTTTTTATTTTATGGCATGGATGTACATTATATATTCATCTTCTCTTGATCGCTACTATGTAGGTTCAACGCGTGGCAGTATTGAAGAGCGATTGCGTAAGCACAATTCAAAGCATAAGGGTTTTACAGGTCAGGCGGATGAACTGTTTGCTATAAATATATGATAAGCGTTAATTTAATTTATACCGGGGAAGAGCTTTAAATCCATTTCGCCAAATACATTTAAAATTGCATCAACCGTTGCTTTTTGTTTCATTAATTCTGCTAAATCATTTACGTGTGGGAATTTAATACCAAGACTTTCTTCCTGATAGCTCATTGTTGCAATAAATACCTCTTTGCTTTTTGATGGTATTTCTTCGAGGTACTCATTAAGCCATAAAACAAATTTTGCATTTTTACCAAAAAAGTATTTCATCAAAATTTCGTCTCCCATTTGATTTTTTTTGTTTTCATAACCGGGGCAGCTTTTATTTTCTATACCAATACAATGATTAACATAATCTGTATAAGCTTTTGAAAAAGAATTCATTTTTTCTGATAAACTATCTGAAATGGATCGAAATTGTGTGTCTAAATCGAGTGATTTTTGTGTTAATATTGTTTCTTTTTGTTGATTTTCTATGATTTTTTGTTGTCGTTCCATAATGGCATTAGGATCTTGATTCATGACTTTTGCGAGGTATTTTGATGGGTCAATTTGCTGACTGGCATTTTCATTTTCTTTTTTCATTATTTCAATTTTATCGCTTAATTCTTTTTCTTGTAAGCGAATTTTTTCTAAAAAATTTTTAACCGCTTCTTTTGACTTTTCGGGCAAATTTGTATTTTGTGCTTGAAAAAAATTAGGAAAAAGAAAAATGAGTGTAAAAAGGCTTAATTTATTGGTTTTAATATAATTATCTGTGGTGAACTAAATGTAATACAAAGATATATAAAAAATAATAAATTGCAATTAAAAAACAGAAAAAATCAGTAAAATTATATGCTGCTTACTTCAATTTTAACAATTTTATATCCAACAATAATTTCACGCAGCATAAACAAGCTTCCAATTAAAACAAATAGCATACCTAATAAAAATGTTATTAAAGCAAATTGTTCTTTGTAGAGTCCAATGAGTAAAGAGGTAGTTATAAAAAGTGCTACGGCTGTAGTGTAAGAAAAAACGGCATTTCTTACGAAACGAATTCTGGAATAAAATAATTGAAGCTGTTGTTGGATATTCGATAATCGTTTATTCTCTTTTGTGTTTAAATCGGTTAGCTCTTTATTCCAAAGCATTTTGCGTTTTTCTTCGTCAAGTGCACGAATTCTATTTACAACGAGTGAGTATTTATTGTTGGTGCCTAATAAAAGCAATCCACATGCTGAAATCATAATACCCGGAGCTAATATTGCTTGAATTAAATTAACCGTATTTTCAACCATTGCTGTCTGATTTTTTACAATTTTGACGCAAAGTTAATTACTTTTAACCATCAAATAAATCTAATTTGCATATTTAATAAAATTGCTTCATATTTGGGAAAAAAAGATATGTTAAAAGGTATTTTATATAATTCGAGTATTTCGGTTAAATTCTTGCTTTCACTTTTTGTGATTTTTATTTCCTTTTTGTTTTTGTATGTTGTTGGAATTGTTATTGTTCAACTTGGTTTTGGAGTGGATATTATCCATCATCCTGAACTTCTGCAAGATTTGACGAAGCCGGGTACGATAAAGGTGTTGAAATTTTTTCAATTAGTGCAATCGTTTGGTTTATTTGTTTTACCTCCTTTCATCATAGGTTTTTTAATGTATTATTCGGTAAAAGATTTTCTTCGATTGCACAGAATTCCATCCATGTATTATTTGATTTTGGCTGTGGTGGCTGTTTTATCTTTTATTCCTTTTACTAATTTGCTTTCGTATATTAACAGCTATATGTCGTTTCCGAGTTTTATGAAAGGTGTTGAAGAATGGATGCGTACTTCGGAAGAGAATGCCGGTCAGCTAACCATGTATTTTTTAAAAGCCGATTCGTGGATAGATTTTTTGTATAATATTATCTTAATAGCTGCCATTCCGGCTATAGGTGAAGAGTTGTTGTTCAGAGGATTGTTGCAGCGATTGTTTACGGAATGGACCCAAAAGGTTCATTTAAGCATATGGATATCGGCTATTTTATTTTCGGCAATACATTTTCAGTTTTATGGTTTTATTCCTCGTTTATTTTTGGGTGTAGTGTTTGGTTATTTGCTTGAATATACGGGAACGATATGGATTCCCATTATCAGTCATTTTATCAATAACTTGGTTGGTGTAATGATTGGATATTTCTTGCCCAACGAAAATGTGGTAAACAGCATCTCATCACAAATCAACATTGTATCTGTAATTTATGGCGTTTTAGGCGGTATTATCGGCTTTTTCTGTGTTTGGTTAATTGCCCGAAAAGCTAATCGCGTATTGTAACTGCTCTTGGTTTATTTTTTCTTCAAATTCGTCCTCATCGAGGTATTCAGTTCTATTGTCCTGAATGTTTTCAAACAATTCTGATTCTTCTGCATATGTATCGTCCGATTTTTGTTGATCATTTCGTTCGTTGGGTCTCCAGATATAAACAATGCCATACTCTGAAGCACGTTTTCTTTTTTCTTCGTCTTCGAAATTCGAAAAATGTTCTTCTACTTCATTCCAAAGATTTAAAATTAGAGAATCTACGTCTGAGCGGAGTTCAGCAATTTTATCGGTAGCGTATTTGGTTGATTTTTGTAATATTTTTTGATAATGCAGTGCTTCAACAAATTGTTCGTATCTGACTTTTACAACGGCAGCGGTAGGATTGGTAATAGGATTTCCGCCCATTTTTGCTAAGCGTTCTTGTTCGCCCTTAAGTATTTGTTCGCCCCAATATACAATATCTTTTTCGCTAATTAAATTTGGTGTTCGCGAATCGTTTTCTCTTAAACCAAAAAACTTGCGAGCAGCAGCGGGAACCTCGTTACGTAATATAGCAAAGTTGAAAACCTGATAAAAATGCGATACATATAATTTTGCTTTTTTGGTATATGCGGCAAGTTCTTTGCTTTTTGCGGCTTGTATGGCAATAGCTTGTTTTTGTTGATGAAGCATTTGGTCGAAATAAGGACACAAATTATTTAATTGACTTAATGTTGTATTTGAAAAAGCTAATTCGTAAGGTTGAACTTTGTCAGCCATTTCGAGTGCTTTTTTCATTGCTCTTAAACGAGCGTTATCCGTATTAGGTAATCTTCTATATGGCATTACTCATAGTTTGTACTATGCGAATTTAGGTTATAAATAAAATAAAAAGCGGTCTTCGTTAGTGGAAATATAAACAAATTTCTGTTAATATCTATAAATCTGTAACCAATAATATATCAGTGTGTTATGCTTTTGCTAACGAGGCTACGCTAATTTTTGTTCCGGGAATGGTTAATAATGTTTGTGCACAAGCTTCGATGGTTGCTCCGGTTGTTATAACATCATCTACAAGCAGATAGTGTTTACCGTTTTGTTGATTTTTTGTGTTTAGTGAAAAAACTTGTGCAACGTTTTCCCAGCGTTCGGTTCGACTTTTTTTTGTTTGGGTTTTGGTTTCGGTATTGCGAAAAATTAGTTGGTTTTCGATGGGAATATTAAGGCTGCGACTTAAACCAATTGCGATGCATTCGGCTTGGTTATAGCCGCGTTGTTTTTGCCTCTTGGGGTGAAGGGGAATGGGTACAATAGCATCTATGTTTTGGTAGGCTACGTTATTAAGTAGTTGATTGCCAAATAATTGGCCTAAAAAAATGCCGATATCCTGTCTTCCCTTATATTTTAGTTGGTGAAGTAAATGCTGAGTACGTCCTTTTTTGTGAAAATAAAGTAATGATGTTGCATTTTCAATCGGAATCCTTCCCCAAAAGACTTGAGCAACCGGATTGTCGTTCATTTTATGATAATGAGTGAACGGGAGTTCTGCCATACATTGGGTGCATATAACACTCTCGCCTTTTAATAACGGAACGTTGCAAGCTCCGCAGTTTTTTGGGTAAATAAGTTCGAGAAAATCTCTAAGCCACGACATAGTTAATTGTTTGGACAAACTTCGGCCTGACGTCTTTTCGCTTCTTCATAACCCATCTGGGCTGCTTTTTTAAGATCGAGGCATGCTTCGGTATATTTTTTTTGCTCGTAAAGAACGGAACCTCTGTAGAAATATGCTTCAGCACCGGGATTGAGCTTAATAGATTTATTCAAATCTTCCATTGCTTCGGTGTATTTCTGTTTGTTCATAAAATAAATGCCTCGTTTTAAATAGGCTTCGCTATTATTCGGTGATAGCTCGATGGCTTTGTTAAAATCTTTAATAGCAAGGGGCTCTTTGGTTTTGCCAAGTTTAGAATATTCCAACCCACGTAAGTAATAGGCTTCGGCTTCGGTGTTTTTTAATGTAATGGCTTTTGTGTAATCTTTAATGGCATTGGCAGCTTGATTTAATTGCGACAACGATTTTCCGCGCATAATGTACACATCGTACTTTTTGCTGTGATATTGGTTAATAAGCACATTCAAATCGGTCATGGCATTCTCGTACAATGATTTTTCAAAGTATGCTTTAGCTCGTTTGTAGTAAATGTCTTCATCTTTTTTACCGAGGTTGATAGCCGAAGTCAGATCTTTTATTTCGCTAAGGTAATCTTTTTGCTGTTCGAAGCATTGTGCTCTTTTAAGAAAAGCATCAGCATTGTCGGGTGCATAAGTTATAGCCTGATTCAGATATTTAATGGCATCATCGTATTTGCCTTTTTCTAACGAAATATCTGCCAAGGTGTTATAAACCCATGGATTCTTTGTTTTAAGTTCGATGGCTTTTTGTAAATCATTGTAAGCATTGATTTTTTTGTCAGGAATTTTTAAATACAATTCAGCTCTTTTTTCATAGGCTTTCAGGTAATCCTGCTTCAGACGCAAAATCTGGTTGAGGTCGTTCAATGCCTCCTGTTGTTTATTTAACGTCAGATATAATTCCGAACGCTTCAGAAATGCTTCGAAATAATCTTTTTTTGCTTTCAATGCTTCCGTCAAATCATTAATAGCCGGCTCGTATTTTTTTTGCTCAGCATAGCACACGGCTCTATGGTACCAGGCTTCGTGGTAAAATTTATCTTTTTTTACAACATCGGAGAATTTTGCGATGGCTTCGACATATTTTCCCTGTTCCTGAAGCTTAACGCCCTCATCGAAAAAATCGTTTATCGTTTGGGCATGAGAATTAACTGCCCATGCCCAACTAATTGCTAAAAGAAAAACTTTTTTTATCATCGTTATTTTAAAGGAATATTGATTAGAATTTCAGTTAAAAACTTCCAGAATTTTTCAACCGATGGAATTTCCAGTTTTTCGTCAGGACTGTGAACTCCACGCATGGTAGGTCCGATGGAAATCATATCAAGTTCGGGATATTTTTCGAGGAAAAGACCGCATTCCAAACCGGCATGGATCGCTTTAACTTTTGCTTCTTTTTTAAATAACTTTTTGTAAACATTTGTCGATACTTCCAAAATTGGACTTTTGGGGTTTGGTTTCCAGCCGGGGTAACCGTTGGAGTGCTTTACTTCGGCACCGGACAAGGCTAAAGCACATTCAACCATGTTTACAATATCGGCTTTGGCAGATTCTACCGAGCTGCGTTGGCTGGTAGTGATTTCGATTTTGTTTTTCCCTTTCATTTTGACCGATGCAAGGTTGGTAGAAGTTTCGACCAGACCGGGCATGTCCATGCTCATGGCTATTACTCCGTGAGGGCATGCATACAATGATTGGAGAAGTTTAGGTTGTGTTTTTCTGTCGATAATAGTTTCTGCTTTTGAAGTTTTTTCAATCTGAACGTTGATATTTTCTTCTGTATGCTTATATTCTTCTTTGAAAGCTTTAAAAAAGAGTTCTACTTCTTTTTCAATTTTACTAACTTTTTCGTGGGTTACATAAAAAACGGCATATGCTTCTCTGGCTATGGCATTGCGAAGGTTTCCGCCGTCAATGGCAGATAATTTAATGCCATATTTCTGATCTAATGTAAAGAGAATACGCGTCAAAAGTTTAACAGCATTGGCATAGCCTTTATTGATATCATCGCCCGAATGGCCACCTCGCAAACCGCTGACGGTTAATTTTAACGGAATTTGTTTTCCCGGTGCTTTTTTAGGTTCATATTTTAACATGGCAACCGTATCTTTTCCGCCGGCACAACCTATGAAAATTTCGCCTTCATCTTCAGAATCGAGGTTAATCAATATTTTGCCGTTGAAAAAACCAGGTTTTAAAGCAAATGCACCGGTTAAACCGGTTTCTTCGTCAACCGTAAAGAGGCATTCGATGGGTCCATGTTCAATTTCTTTTGAAGCTAAAAGTGCAAGCTGTGTGGCAACGCCGATTCCATTATCAGCGCCCAGTGTGGTTTCTTTTGCTTTGAGCCAATCGCCGTCAATTACCGGAATAATAGGGTCGGTATCGAAATTATGCTTTGAGTTGCTGTTTTTTTCACAAACCATATCCACATGGCTTTGTAAGACTACGGTTTTTAACTTGTCAAAGCCTTTTGTGGCAGGTTTTGATATGAGAACGTTACCGGCTTTGTCAATTTTGTATTCTAATTTATTTTTCTTGGCAAAAGCTTCGAGGTAAGCAATTATTTTTTCTTCTTTTTTTGAAGGACGTGGAATAGCAAGAATTTCTTCGAAATATTTCCACACTAACGAAGGGTTTAATTTTTCAAGCATAAGAAAATTTTTTTCGTAAAAATAGCTTTTTTTAAAGTGGAATGCAAGAAAAATTGTTAGGGAATAATATAATTATAATTGTATCTGTTTAAGTATTTTAAAATGGAGATAGGATCATCAGATTGAATGATGTCAACATTGCTTTTCAGAGTTAATTTGTTTTCATAAAAATTTTTAGGTGAATATGCCATGATTCTGAGTCCTTTTTTATGAGCAATTTTAGTATTTAATATTTTATTTTTTAATTGGCACGAAAAACCGAAAAAACTGTCGTTTACTGCTATTTGAACATTTTCTTCTGTTGGCTCTTGCATCCAGAACATTTTATTTTTTAAGCCGTTCCTTTTTGCTGTTAAAAGAAAATCTTCGCTCCCTTCAATGAAAACATGTTGTGTTATATGATATTGCTCGCAAAGGCGTTGAATGGCTCTTGCCAACTTAGCTTCATATTGATTCAGATCCTCATTTTCAAGATCTACTTTGCAATCAAATGAAAAATAATAATTCTGAATGTTTGGAATTTGACTAAAAACACTATCGGCTCGGTTTATATAAATGTTATTTTCAAAAGGATAATATTTAAACGTCTTTATTTCCTCCCATGTGTAATTATATACTTTTCCGTTTCCAGTAGTCATTGGATGTAAGTCAAAATCATGAAACAAAACTAAAACAGTGTCTTTTGTAATTTGAACATCAAATTCGCATCCATCAGCGCCAATGTTTGTTGAAATTAGAGCTGTTTCAATGGTGTTGCCCGGATTTTTTAAATACTTCGTACTAAATCCACGATGTCCGATTATCATGACTTTTGTACCAAAATAGCTGTTATCAGATAATGGATCATTATTACATCGCTGAAAAAGCAATAAAATAGAAAAAAATGATATGATTATGGTTAGCTTAAAACGCATAGCATAGTTGAATATGGCTAATTCCCCAGAGTTTATAATTAGCGGTTTGCCACTGAGCGTCTAAAACTGCTATTTTATTTTCATTTTTGTTAAAAAAGCTGAAAAGTGTAGCCGTCATATTTGTATTTGCTTCCAATAAAAAATGCTTTGAAATTTTATATTTTGCACCAATTCCAAGCCCGATTCCTCCCGAAAACTGATGATAGCTATCCTGAATCAAGTAATCATTAATACTATTTGTCGTTTTAAGTTCTTTCCAGTAGTAGTGTAAATCAATCAATGATGAGACAAAATAGCTGAAACGTTTTGATTTTTTTAATATGGGAAGTCTGTAATTTACACCCTGAATAAGATTCACTCCATATGAAGTTACGTGCTGTCTTGTATAATGCAACCCGCCCTCCTCATTGAAGAAATCATAATACTTATAAAAATCATATTGATCATATAAGCCGGCATCTAAATGATGGAATGAAGAACAATTCTCATTTATTTTCCGTTCAAATTCAACACCAGCACGTATTTCTTTTTTTGAGTCAAAAATGACATTGTAAAGAGACAAAACATTGAGTTTTATACAACTTTTATTGCTACTGTCTTTTTGCGACAACAGTATGTGTGGTATTATTAAGAGCATGAAAGAGATGAAAAAATGCTTCATTGTTTTTCTCTCAACAAATGTAAGTAGCCTTCGTATTTATAATCTTTTCCACGACGGTCCTTTGCTTTTATTATTATATAATATACACCGGGTGAAGCTTCGATACCGGTAATTTTTCCGTCCCAGCTGCCGTTTATATCGTTCCATTCATAAACTTTTCTGCCCCAACGGTTGTATATTTTTGCTTCGAATTCGTCAATAGCTTCACCGTGCACTTTGAATACATCGTTGTTGCCGTCACCGTTTGGTGTGAACACATTCGGCACTTCAAAAATGGGTTCTTTGTCAACACACAAGGGTTTGAAAATAGCGGTGTCAATACAACCGTCTTTGCTTGTCGCAATCAACATGATGGTATAACACCCTTCCTGTGTAAATGTAATGGTTGGATTTTCGGAGGTTGACGAAAAAATCATCTGGTTGTTTTCATCGTAAACACGCCATGAGTATTTTCTGCCATTGATGGTAGTGTTTTGCATAACAACTTGATATGGTGCAACTTGGTGTTGTTCCAATAAGGTGGTGTCGAACGAAGCAATGACCGTTCCGGTATCGGGAACAAAAATGTGTAGTGTGTCGTGACATATAGTTTCGGGGGCTGCATCGGGGCTCAACGATTGACCATTTACTAATACCGAGTACCAGGAGTTGGGACACAATTCATCTCGAATTAGTGAAATGCTATTTGTGTCGAGCCATTGGAATGTATAATAATTGGTATGGGTTATTCCTTGTGGATCGGTATAGTTGGTGTTAAGCTCAATTTTTCCGTTACAATGTCCGCAAGTTGTGGGAGTTATTAGGTTTTGTGGGTTGAATGGTGCAGGTTCGTTCACCGTGTGGCTTACTAAACCGCTATAACATCCCCATTTGTTTTGCTCGATGAGTGTTACTAAATGTTGGTTTCCATTGTCCCACGAAACATAGATGGTATCGCTGTGCAATGGGTCTGTTATGCTTGAATTGAGATAACCACCGGGATAATTCCAATTAAATTCAGTAATTCCATAATTAATATTGTTTGGCAAGTTCCATGTTTGAGCAATGATCATAGAACTGTCATATCTACAGGCTGGAGTGGTAACGGTAAATTGTCCGCTTGGGCGTGGGGCAAAGTATAAGCGTATAGTATCAGCATCTGTACAAATGTTATTTTGTTCGTGCCAAATAAATTCACGATAAGGTGTTGCTGTAGAGAAAACAGTATAGCAAGTTTGGCAAAGAAGGTATAAACTATCGTTTGAAATGTGTGATTGTGTAAAATTATTAAATCCTTGAACAAAGTGTACATATGTAATATCTGAACTATACCATGTTCCTACTCCTAATGATGTATGTGCATTCATTTGATAATCAAGTCCGCAAACGGTATCGGTTTTGATTTCGGATTGGTTACCAAATAATCCGGGCCAATAATGCCCGCCGGCATTAGCATGAGGCTTTTGGATAAAGGTAACACTTAATGCATTGCTGGTATCTTTGCAATTGCCATTGACTGTTATCCAATAAAAATGATGAAGTCCATAATAGCTGGTTCCGCCGGTATCGATAGTTGCCACAACATTATTATATTGGTAGGGATTAGGCGAAAAAGTAGTATTGTACACATCGTCAATCCAATAACCATAACCATGTGAAGGCTCTTGTGCAGCTAAAAGATAATAGCTAGGTCCGCATACCAGCGAGTCGGAAGGACTGGTCAAAATAACAGCATCGACTAAGGTGCCGAAATATACATTAACAGAATCGTAGCCGTAGCAAGTTCCGTTAAATTCGGTCCAATACATAGTGATGGTATCGTTTTCCGAGGGCCAGCGAATCCATGTGCAGGGTTGTGAGTTATTGCTTGGAGTGGGGATGGAATCGGTTTCATTGACATAATATGCAATTCCGCTTGGTCCGCTCCATTGGCCATTGGGCATGGTTGGATGTGCACAAATCTGAGCAAATTTGCCGCAAACACTAAAGTCGGTTCCGGCATCGGGTTCCGGAGCTAATAAGAATTCAATGTTTACTGTATCTTGATCGTAACACATTGACATATGAGGGTTCATTTCTTTCCATATAAAGCTATAATTTCCGTATTGAGTAACGGTTACCATGCTTAATGCTTGATTGTTGGGTGTAAAGTTAGCTGTGCCGGGTCCGTTCAATACCGACCATTGACCGGTGGGGGTTATTAAACTTGTAGTTGCATGTAGCCAGTAGGTTTTTCCGCAAACAACGGTGTCTAAACCGGCATTGGCAATCGGAATTTGATGGAAGAAAACCTGAACCGAATCGTAGGATTGACAACCGGGACCGCTCTGTACATGCCAGTAAAAATATACCGATTGAAAGTCGGAGGTAGCAAAAAACTGAGCAGGATTATTGATGGATACTTGAGGGTTCCACGGTAAAGGATCAGAGCCGTTGTATGTAATTGTAATGCCGTTATTGTTGCATGTCCAGAATGCCGACGATGCAATACTGCCAATGGTGTCGGCAGCGAGCTGTGTAGAGTATCCGCATATGGATTGAGTACTGCCGGCTTCGGCATGAGGAGTAGCAGAGAATGTTACTAAAACCGTATCGTAGTTAGTGCAATAATCAGAATAGGCTGTCCAAATGAATGTGTCAACTTCTAAATAATGAATGGCAACAATATTAACCAACACACTATCGGAAGTGTTATCAGGCAGAAAATGTGCTGTTGGATTAGATGATGACCAGTAGCCGGGATATGTACTATTGACGGTTAATACAATTTCGTGTCCACAAATAGCAAGATCGGGACCGGCATCGGGCATGGGCATTTCATGAACATCCAACTGAATCGTATCGGTTGAGGTACAACCCAAGTTGTTTTCTGTCCATGTTAAATAATACGTATGATAGCCCGAAGTTGCTGTAAATACAGCATTTGCATCGTTGTTGCTGGGAGTAAATAATCCTTGCGAAGGAGGTAAGATTTGCCACGTTCCCGTTGAGCCGTTTACACTATATTGTGCCTGCAAATTATAATTTACGCCGCAAACATTAACAGGTGATGGACCTCCGTTAGCGTGGGGTTGTGTGATAAAAGTAATGCTAACGGTATCGAGCGAGTCGCAAACAGAGCTGTATTCGTGCCAAGTAAATTGATACGTTCCGGGTCCGCTAACCATTACATTGCTATTAGGCAAGTAAGGATTGGAGAAGATGGCAGTGCCGGGTCCTCCTATAAATTGCCAATGAGCCGTGTTTCCGGGTGTTGGATTGCTACCTTCGAGTTGTGTGGTATAACCGCAAACGCTTTTATCGTTACCGGCATTGGGCGTCATACAGCAATGTGGTACTTGTGGAACAATATAGGTCTGAACAAGTGTACAAGCATGATTATCGGTAACGGTAACGGTATATGTTCCGGACGAAACATTTATTAAGTCTTCGGTATTGGCATTATTGCTCCATTGATACGTATAACCTGCAACACCACCATTGGTACTTAAATAGATAGCTCCGGTGGTTCCTCCCAAACATTCTACTTTTATAATGCTGTCAACTGAAAGCGAAACATAGGTTGGTGGTTCAGACACATAGGCAGTGCCAACTGCTGTACATCCAACGGCATCGGTAATGGTAACGGAATACGATCCGGCAGTAATGGGTGCATTATTATTTGTTGTTGCTCCATTAGACCATTCGTATGTAAATCCGGGTGTTCCACCGCTGGCAACAACTGAAACACCTCCGCTTGCTGTACCGTGGCAAAGGGCATCCTGAATGTCGAATTGATAAAGTATTTGAGGATTATTGCCGACAATAGTATAACTCCCGACTAACGAACACCCATTGTTGTCGGTTACTGTAACATAGTGAGTGCCGGGAGCAAATCCGGTCTGAACATTAAATGTATCGGCAGTTGTTACGGAAACTCCGTTTGAGTAGGAATACGTATAAGGTGGACGTCCGTGCTCAACTGTAACGGTAAGCGTACCCGAAACATCTTCGTAGCACATTTTTCCGGTTACGTTGATTTGCATTTCGGGTAAGGGGAATAATGTTTCCGGTGGGAAAATGGTGTCGTTAAAGCCGGCAAGTTCCCATGTTTCGTTAAACCAAGTAATGGGAATATATCCCAACGGAATGTCCCAATGCAACAGCGGTCCAATATGAATGGAGCTTCGTGTATTGCATAAATGTTGAATAATGGTATCGGGTATATTTATATTTTGTTTGTCTAAATTGAAATGCTTTTCGGCAATAAACTTTTTCAGACTGTCAGCCCACATGATGGAATCTTGAGGTGTAAATTGAAATTCGGCAGAATCGCCATGCATTTGTTTTAATAAGAAGGGGAGGTTTATCCAAAATTCAAAAGCATTTACTGTAAGCGAAAATGCTACACTGTCCCACGTATGATTGGTAAATTCATTATCGAGCGAATGGGCAATGCCAATAGGGAATTGAGGATAACCAAAACAAGGATATTTGATGTGTAAATCGTGGCAAGCCTGAAAATCGATAAGTGCCGAATTTCCTGTAGCAACAGTGGCGTTGTTTTGATTAGGATCTGTAACATAATAATCGACAGCAGTAGGTAAGGTAAAATGATTCCAAATTGTAGGGTTAAAGGTTAAATCTTGTTGCAATGTGTTGGAAATATTTAATTCTGCAGATAAAAGTTGATACTCAATACTAATACCGCCACCAATGTCAATTGTATCGTGGAGCATGTTAATAAAATTAAGAATAGGTTGTCCGGTGGATGGTGGCAGTATGCCGGCAATAGCCGAAAGAAATTGGATAATGTCGATATTAAAATGTGCATACGGATCGTCGCCCTGAGCAATGAGTTGTTTATGGCAGAGCTGAGTAGAATCTAAATAATCTTGGGTTGTAATATAGGGCAAGCCAATTTCGCCCGAAATACCGGTTCCCCATGCATTGTTGAAAACGATGGGCAATATGGTGTCGTGGCAAAAAGCGAGTTGTCCGTTTTGCATACATGGGTAGGTTACATCGCCGTTTTGTTGGTCGATGTGAATGATAGAAATGCTGTCATCGGGTACATCTATGTTGATAATATTAAAATTGTCGCAGGCACCAAAGCAAATAGTGCCGTCTAATCCGACATGAATGCCAAAATCTAAGTCTAAATCAATAACACCGTCTTGTGGAAAACTTGAATTAAGATTCCATCCATTCATTACATGATAGCGAGAATTGATGGTTATCCAATCACCGGGCATAAAAGTTTGAGGCGATGGAAAAGTAAGGTCGATACGAACCGGATAATCGACATCAATCCAGCCGGTATGAAATCCGCTGATAGAAAAAGTGCTGCCAAGTAACAAGTGAGTGGTTAAATCGAATTGTGCACCAAAGGGAAGACCAAAAATATAATCAATACCGCCAAATGAATTGGTGTCGTTGGTGTTGATGTTAAAAAGCTGCTGGTTGATATTGAGATGAAACGGGTTCCCGTTAGGTCCCCACATGTTTTGATGGTGTGTACTCCAAGGTATATAATGGCTAATTGTATAAGTTTGTGACTTTAAATTGAGTGAAGCCATTAAAATAAAAAGAAAAAATAAAATTTTCTTCATATGAAATGTTGTTTACGGTATATTTTTACGGATTAAGTTTTAATATAGTTTCAAAAAGTCCAGCCTAATGATAATAAAAGTCCATAATATGCGGTGTTGAATGAATTTTTTCGGATAATATTGTCTAAATGTACATCACCACTTATTCTGTACATAAAACCACCTTCAGGACTTTGGTGTCTGAATCCTAGTGAAAGAAACGGGCTTATATTTTGACGATTTGCAAAGTTGTATCCTCCAAATCCTATGTCAACATTTGTTTTCATTATAATTTTTTGAAAAATATTGCGAATGTTATAACGCCTAAATCCTCCGGCTTGTGTGTTTACTTTTGTAAGCTGAAAATGAACCGCCATCGGAAATATAATTTCCTGACGCAGAAAGGAGTCGCGTTGTTCAGCAAAGCTGTATCCTCCTCCAATTCTGAGCGAAATAATAAGGTATTGATATGATTTTACAATTCCGTCATAATTTAAGGAGAAATGAGCACCGTTGTTGTTGCCCCAAAAGTAACCGCTTTCAGCATAAATGGTATGCGAATTTTCGTAGTAAAATTTGAATCGAACGGGGTTAAGGTTTAAAAGAAGCGAATCGGGTAAGCTTGCTTTGGATGCGATGCTCGCTAATAAAAATACGAATACAATGACCCTCTTTTTCATCCGGTTATAATGTTATTTTTTTTGCTTTAAAGACGCAAATTACATAAATCTTCTGTAAATGAGTTCCAGCAATTGTTGCATGGCAGTATTTTCGCTTTGAATAGTTAGTTTCGAGTCCAATAATGCAAGTGCTTCATCAAGGTTAGAGCAGTTGTTTACTCCAGTTAATGTTTCATTGTATTTATCAACGTTGTTTGCAAAAATTTCTCTTATAAACATAATTTTATCGTTGATGCTAATGGCTTGTTTAAGATCTTTAATGGGTTTTAGCTGCTGCAATGTAGCAATGTCTTTTTTGTTGTAAACCGATGCCATGAGATCGCCAACTGTAGATTTGGTATTTGTTTTTAGTGTTTCGGCTATTGTTTTTGTTGATCTGTTTTGACGATCATCTGTTTTGGTTTTTATTTCTTCTTTATTCGTTGGTTCTTTTTTTTCTTCAATTTTTTCAATAACTTTTGGTTTTTCTTTTTCTTCTTTTATAGGTTCTTCAATTATGGGGAGGCCGGTTTCGGCTTTTATTTCGTTTTTAACTTCCGGAACTTTCTCCGATTTTTCTTGGGTGGTTTCTTTTTTTTCAAGATCGGTATTGAAGACCGAATCCTTAATGATTTTAGTGATAAGCGATGAGTTTTTTGCGAAAAAGCCATTTTCATCAGTGGTAGCAGCTCCTAACTTTAGCGAAAGCAGCCTCTCGTATATTCTGCTGAGTTTCTCCATGGCAATATCAATTTCGATCATAGGTATATCCGAAGTGCTGTTTTGAATGTATTGAATATCGTTTTTACATTCTTCGATTTTAATTAAAATACTGTCCCACTGTTTATTACGTGTCATAATGAAAAAAAATTTTAGTAAAGCAAAATTATGAATTAACTTTGTAAAGTTACAAAATAAGTAAATTAAGATTTTATTAATAGTATGTTTTTAGAAAAAAAATCAGGAGATTATGTAAAGCGGGGGTGGATAGAGGTTATTTGCGGGTCCATGTTTTCGGGAAAAACGGAGGAGTTGCTTCGTCGTTTAAATCGTGCCCGAATAGCTAAACAGAAGATTGAAATATTTAAGCCTCAAATTGATGTTCGTTATTCCGAAACCGAAGTTGTTTCGCACGACGAGAATGCTATCCCTTCTACTCCGGTTGATACTGCGTTAAATATTTCGCTTTTTGTAAGCGACGATGTGGATGTGGTTGGAATAGACGAGGCGCAGTTCTTTGACGACACATTGCTTGAAGTTTGCAATCACCTTGCAAATAGAGGAATTCGTGTTATTGTTGCCGGTTTGGATATGGATTTTTTGGGAAAACCGTTTGGTCCCATACCAAAATTGCTTGCTATCGCAGAATATGTAACGAAAGTACATGCCATTTGTATGCGTTGCGGTAATTTAGCACAATTTTCGCACCGAAAAATAAAAAGCGATAAATTAGTCCTTTTGGGCGAAACAACGGAATACGAACCATTGTGTCGCGAATGTTTTAATACAGCTATTAAAAATAATGATAAATGAATTATACATGCACTGAAATAGCCTCAGTACTCAATTGTGAGGTTTTGGGTAAAAATAATGGTGTTGTAAAGTATGTGATTACAGATAGCAGGTATCCTGTTTTTACCGATGAAAGCATGTTTGTGGCATTAAGCGGAAATCGTTTTGACGGGCATCAATTTGTAGATGATATATATAAACAAGGATGTAAAGTTTTTTTATTGGAACATAAACCCGCGTTTTTACAAGAAGACGCCACCTATTTTATCGTGCCATCAACGCTTAATGCTTTACAAAAAATTGCTTCGTGGCACCGAATTCATTTTAAATATCAGGTTATTGGAATTACAGGTAGTTACGGAAAAAGCATATTGAAAGAATGGCTTTTTGATTTACTATGTAATCAATACAATGTAGTACGAAGTCCCAAAAGTTACAATAGCCAGTTGGGAGTGCCATTGTCCATTTTTCAGATGTCAGAAAAAAACAGCTTGGGGATTTTTGAGGCCGGTATCTCAAAACCGAATGAGATGTATCGACTTTCGGAAATCATAAAGCCAACCATAGGTGTTTTTACAAATATTGGGAATGCACATCAAGAAAATTTTACTTCGATTGATGAAAAAATCGATGAAAAAATACAACTTTTTCAAACCGCTGAGTTGATAATTTATCCTTCGAAATACGAAAATATATCCGAAAGACTGAAGAAAAATTATCCAAATAAGAAGTTGGTTGCCTGGGGTGAACGAAATGACGATTTTTTAAGGATTCAATCAATCGATACTCGCTCTACACAAACAAGCGTATCATTTTTTATTGAAAATAGCAGCTACACTATTCATCTGCCTTTTACCCATTTCGCTTTTATTGAAAATGCAATTACTTCGTTGGTAGTTGCGTATATACTTGGAATTCCAATGCAGCAAATAATAGAACAAATCTCTTTGCTCAGACCTATTGATATGAGGTTAAAATTGGTAGAAGCAGCCCATCATTGTACACTGATTAACGATTTTTATAACAGCGATTTAACGTCCATTTCGGTTGCGTTGGAATTTTTAAAACAACAAAACAATCATCCACAAAAAGCAGTTGTGTTATCAGATGTGCCGCATACAGGATTTAAAACCGATGAAGTTTACAAAACCCTTGCAAAATGGATAAATCAGGCAGGTATTAATTTGATGGTGTGTATCGGGAAAGAAATTGCAACCTACAAAAATTTATTTAAAACCAAAGCATTGTTTTTTGATACCGTCGAAGCATTTTTGGAGCAATATAACCGTGTTCCATTTGCTAATATGACCGTGTTGCTAAAAGGCGCAAGAGCCTTTGCATTTGAGCGAATAAGCGAAAAAATGCAATTGCAAACGCACGAAACGATTTTAAAGATTGATTTGAATGCTCTTCTGAATAACTATTTTACATACAAGTCTTTATTGCCCTCGAATGTTAAAATTGTTGCCATGGTAAAAGCGTTTTCATATGGTAGTGGATTGTTTGAAGTGGCAAGGCTTTTACAACATCATCATGTAGATTATTTGGCCGTAGCTTATGCTGACGAAGGAATAGAGTTGCGCCAAAACGGTATTCATGTCCCGATAATGGTTATGAACCCCGAAGCGCATACGTTTGACGCAATTATTGAGCATCGATTGGAGCCGGTAATCTATAATTTCAGAATTTTGGAGCTTTTTGCTAAGGCTGTTTCGCACATTGGTTATACCGATTATCCATTTCATGTTAAGGTGGATACCGGCATGCATCGTTTAGGCTTTTTGCAAGACGAAATAACCCAACTCGCTATAAGAATAAAGCAATTGCCCTGGATTAAAATAAAATCGGTATTTAGCCATTTAGCTGCTGCCGAAGATAAAAACGAAGATGTCTTTACCATGCGGCAAATTAACCTTTTACAAGAAAGTGCGTCAAAATTGCAGCAGGTATGTGATGACAAAATTTTAGTTCATATTTTAAACTCAGCCGGTATTGAGCGTTTTCCTGATTTTGCATTTGATATGGTTCGATTGGGAATTGGTTTGTATGGAATTAGCAATGCCGGAGTTATAAAAGACAAACTTTTGCCGGTATTTTCGTTAAGAACAATTGTTTCTCAGATAAAAGAATTGGAAGAAAACGAAACCATCGGTTATAATCGCAGGGGCGTTTTGCATAAAAAAAGTAGAATTGCTGTATTACCCGTAGGTTATGCAGATGGTATTGATCGGAGACTAGGTAATGGCGTGTTACATGTAAAAATTAAAAATAAAAAAGCTCCGGTTATAGGTACTATTTGCATGGATATGTGCATGGTCGATGTTACTGACATCGACGTGAACGAAGGAGACGAGGTTGTTGTTTTTGAAAGTATCGAAGATGTTGAATCGATTTCAAAAATATTAGGAACCATTCCTTATGAGTTGTTTACAGGTATTTCGAGAAGAGTAAAAAGAGTGTATTATCATGACTGAAAGTATAAAGTTATCTGTTGTTATTATTACGTTTAACGAAGAAAAAAACATTGCACGATGCTTGGATGCAGCACAACAAGTTGCGGACGAGATAGTTGTGGTAGATTCATTTTCGAAAGATAAGACCAAAGAAATTTGCCTAAGCTATGGGGTGAAGTTTGTAGAGCATGCTTTTGAAGGACATATACAACAAAAAAACTATGCAATTACGCAAGCTTCATATCCTTACGTTTTATCGCTCGATGCTGATGAGGTTTTATCCGAAGAACTTCAAAAATCAATTCTTGAAGTTAAAAAAAACTGGAAATACGATGGATATTATATAAACAGAATTACCAATTATTGCGGCAAATGGATAAAGCACGGAGGTTGGTATCCCGATAAAAAATTGCGTTTGTGGTATGCTCCTAAAGGTCAATGGACCGGAGTAAATCCACATGACCGCTTTGAAATGCAAGACGGGTGCTCCATATCTCAACTCAACGGCGATTTGTTGCATTATTCCTATTATTCCATTCATCAACATTTAGAACAAGTCAATAAATTTACCGAAATTGCTTCAAAAGCCGATGTGGAAAGAGGTAGGACCGTTACTTTTTGCGGTATGATAGTTAAAGCAATGTGGAAATTTAAACGCGATTATTTTTTTAAAGGTGGTTTTTTAGATGGTTATTATGGATTTATCATTGCAGCCATATCGTCATTTGCCGCTTTTGCTAAATATGCAAAAATCAGGGAAATTATAAAGAGTCAAAAAAAAGAAGCGAATTGATTTTATTTAAATTTTTATACGTGCAAAAATTCATAGGATAAATTCAAAATTGTTTGTATTTTAGTCTTTTCAATAAAGTTTATGTATAGTGCAGAATATCAGGATATTGGCTTAATCGAATATAAAAAAGCATGGGATTATCAGGACGAATTACATGCTCAAGTATTGAAAAACAGAGAAAATGCTACTTCAACAGATTCTCTTGGATATATTATTTTTTGCGAACATCCTCATGTATATACATTAGGAAATAGCGGCAATAACAGCAATTTACTCATAAGTGACGAAATGCTTCAACGCATTAATGCTACATATTATAAAACCAACCGAGGCGGAGATATTACGTACCACGGTCCCGGTCAAATTGTTGGATACCCTATTTTAGATTTGCAAAAATTAAACATGGGAATCAAAAATTATATTTATAACATTGAAGAAGCGATTATTCAGACACTTTCAGACTATTCTATAACGGCTGAACGTTTAGAAGGTGCAACGGGCGTGTGGCTTGATTCCAGTCACCCCTCTAAAGCCAGAAAAATTTGTGCAATCGGAGTTCGGGTATCTCATTGGATTAGTATGCATGGTTTTGCATTTAACATTAATACCGACTTAAATTATTTCAATTATATCAATCCTTGTGGTTTTAAAGACAAAGGCGTAACCTCATTACAAAAGGAATTGGGTCATCCCATTCAGATAGAAGAGGTTAAAACAAAACTACTAAACCATTTTACTCATTTATTTAACATTAAAACATGACTATACCTTTTAAACATTGGATATTAAAACCCAAGGGTGATGAGGAAGTTATTAAGCTACTTTCTGATCAGCTCGAAATTCACCCTGTTTTAGCGAATTTATTAACCCAAAGAGGCATAGATACGGTTGAAAAAGCAAAATCTTTTTTTATCCCCAATTTAAGCGATTTGCACGATCCGTTTCTAATGAAAGATATGGATTTGGCAGTAGATAGATTAATAAAAGCCTTTCAGAACAACGAAAAAGTCCTTATATACGGTGATTACGACGTAGATGGTACAACAGCCGTTTCACTGCTTTATTCGTTTCTAAGAAAGAGGTATAGCAATATTTCATTTTATATTCCAAATCGTTACGATGAGGGGTATGGAATTTCATTTAAAGGGATTGATTTTGCTGCACAACAGAAATTTGATTTAGTGATTGCTTTAGATTGTGGTATAAAAGCGGTTGAAAAAATAGCCTATGCCAATAAAAAAAATATCGATTTTATTATTTGCGACCATCACTTACCCGGCGATACCATTCCCAATGCAGTGGCTGTTCTTGATCCAAAACGCAACGACTGCCTTTACCCATTTAAAGATTTAAGCGGTTGTGGAGTAGGATTTAAATTATTGCAAGCATTCTGCCAAAAACAAAATATCCCCCTCGAACAGTTGTTTCAATATTTAGACCTGGTTGCAGTAAGTATTGCTTCGGATATTGTTCCTATCATTGGCGAGAATCGTATTATCGCCCATTTTGGACTTAAGAAATTAAACGAAAATCCGATTATTGGTTTAAAAGCGTTAAAAGATATAGCCAGAGTAGGGCAAACAAAGTTAAATATTAACGATATTGTGTTTAAAATTGGTCCTCGCATCAATGCAGCCGGACGAATTGAAAACGGAACAAAAGCGGTAGAATTGCTTACTTCGGAAACCGATGCCGAAGCACGTAGGCATGCTCGTGATATCGACGAATGCAATGAAGACAGAAAATCGCTCGACCAAAAAATATTTCAGGAAGCGGTAGAGATGATTGAAAAAGACGAATTATATAAAGACAAGAAAACCACCGTTCTTTTCAATCAGAATTGGCACAAAGGTGTAATAGGAATTGTTGCCTCAAGGCTAATAGAATATTATTACAGACCCACCATTATTTTAACACAATCAAATGGCATGGTAAATGGTTCTGCACGTACGGTAGATGGCTTCGATTTATATAATGCCATAGATAAATGCGGTCATTTGTTAGAGAACTATGGTGGACATATGTTTGCAGCGGGACTTTCGCTCAAACCCGAAAAACTTTATACGTTTATAGAAACATTTGAAAATATAGTTTCGTCAACAATAACTGATGAACTGCTTATACCCCATATCGAAATTGATGATGTGCTCGAATTTAAAGATATAGATGCACGCTTTTTTAAAATTCTACACAAATTTGAGCCGTTTGGACCCGGAAATATGACACCGGTATTTGCATCGTACGATGTGTATGATACAGGATCGGGTAAAACAGTAGGAAAAAATAACGAACATTTAAAGCTCGATTTAAAACAAGAAAGCAGTAAAAATTATTTTTTCCCGGCTATAGCCTTTAATATGGGTTACAAAGTAGATGAACTTATTCATACCAAAAAATTTAATATTTGTTACTCTATCGACAAAAATGAATTTATGAATAAGGTTAGCCTACAGTTAAGAATTAGAGATATTCAATTACCACATGAAATAAATAAAATAGAATAATATGACAAAATTTGAAGCTCATATCGATGTTATGCCATTAAAAGCATTGTTAGACCCTCAAGGTAAAGCTGTAATGCTTGGTTTGTATAATCTTTCTTTTAAAAGCGTAAAGAACGTTCGTGTTGGCAAACATATATTTATTGAATTAGAAGCCGAAACAAAAGCCGAAGCCGAAAAAATGGTTGATGAAATGTGCCAAAAAATGCTGATAAACCCGGTAGTGGAGTATTATCAATTTACAGTTAACGAAGCTTAAATTTATTCCTAATTAATTTACGTTGACAATACCATTTTCAATGGGCAGGATTGTTTTCTCTATAATTTTTTTATTTCTTATCAGCATTAATCCTTTATTTTCACAGAATTTACCTTTAGTGCCGTATCCCCGGAAAGTTGCAACAAGCGATAAGTACTTTGAATTCAATAAAAATACGGTTATAGTCTTTTCAAAAGGCATGGAGAAAGAAGCTTCTTACTTAAAAGAAGAATTTAAATTCCGCTTTGGTATAGAGATTAAATCTTTAGAAGAAACTGCGCGAGTAAAATCAAACTTCATACATCTTTATACTAAAGCAGATTCTGTTCAATCTAAATACCGACTGGAAGTTAATCCGCAATATATTGATATTTGTGGGAGCGATGCTGCCGGCGTATTTTACGGAGTTCAAACCTTATTGCAACTAATTCCTTTTGACAAAGAAACCAAAATTCAGTCTGTCGAAATCGAGGATTATCCGGGGTTTTCGTGGCGTGGAATGCATCTAGACTGCAGCCGGCATTTCTTCACGGTGAATGAAGTTAAGCGCTATATTGATTATCTGGCTATGTATAAAATGAATGTTTTTCACTGGCACTTAACTGATGATCAGGGTTGGAGAATCGAAATCAAAAAATATCCATTGTTGACAAAAATCTCTTCGTACAGAAAAGAAACTTTAATTGGAAGGCCGTCAGCTAAAGATGAATATGACGGAAAACCTTATGGTGGCTTTTATACACAGGAGCAAATAAAAGATATTGTACGCTATGCTTCAGACAGACACATTACCGTAGTTCCTGAAATAGAAATGCCGGGGCACAGTATGGCAGTGTTAGCTGCTTATCCCAATTTTTCGTGCAAAGGCGGAAAGTTTGAAACGGCAACCTCATGGGGTGTCTTTGAAGATGTTTTATGCGCCGGAAACGACAGTGTCTTTAAGTTTCTGGAAGGGGTGATGGACGAAGTTTGTGATTTATTTCCCGGTAAATACATTCATATTGGTGGTGATGAGTGTCCCAAAGACAGATGGCACAACTGTTCGAAATGTCAGGCAAGAATGAAAAGCGAAGGATTAAAAGATGAGCATGAGTTGCAAAGCTATTTTATTCAACGAATAGAAAAATATATCAATAAAAAGGGGAAACAAATTATTGGCTGGGATGAAATTCTCGAAGGCGGGCTTGCTCCCAATGCTGCCGTAATGTCGTGGCGGGGTGAGCAGGGAGGTGTTGAAGCTGCAAAACAAAAGCATTTTGTAGTGATGACTCCCGGACATCCCTGTTATTTAGACCATTATCAATACAAAGATGTGGAAAACGAGCCATTAGCCATTGGAGGATATAACCCATTGGAAGATGTTTATGCTTATAATCCTGTTCCTAAGGAATTGAGTCAGGAAGATGCAAAATACATATATGGTGCTCAGGGAAATGTTTGGACAGAGTATATACCAACATTTAAACAAGTAGAATATATGGCTTTGCCACGTATGGCAGCTTTGGCCGAAGTCCTGTGGACTTATGACCCCAACAGGGATTATGCTTCATTTATTCAACGATTAAAAATACAAACACAAATATTGGATAAGCTGGGAGTAAACTACTGTAATAGGTTCAAAAACTGAATCTTATGTCGCTTCGCATTTCTATTTTGACCTTTTTTCTTCTTATCTCGTTGGTGAGTTTTTCTCAGGTTAAAGAAATAAATTTATTGGATTGGCATTTTCAGAAATTAAATGATTCAAAATCATATAGAGCAGTTATCCCGGGCAGTGTATATCTGGATTTGCTCAAAAATAAGCTGATAGACAATCCGTATTTTGAAAATAATGAACATAAACTTGCATGGGTTGAAAATGAAACATGGAAATATACAACTGTTTTTAATTTGACGGATGAAGATTTGAAGTTTAAACGCAAAGAACTGGTCTTTGAAGGTGTTGATACGTATGCTGATATTTATTTGAATAACAGAAAGATGGCTTCCGTTGATAACATGTTCAGGAAATGGACTTTTAATGCCAGTCAATTAATAAAGTCAGGTGAAAACAAGCTGGAAGTCATTATAAAGCAGGTATCAGCTGAAGAAAAAAAGCTGAGCCAAAAAATATCATACACATTACCGGGAGGTGACCGGGTTTTTACACGTAAAGCACAATATCAGTTTGGTTGGGATTGGGCTCCAAAGTTTCTGGCTGGAGGAATTTACAAACCGGTTTGCATGAGATTGATAAATGATGTCGAAATTAAGGATTTGCAAGTAATTCAAAAAGAACTTGATTTTAAAAAGGCAATAATTCAGATTAAAACAGAATTTTCTGATTCAATAGGCACCGATTACCAGTTAAAAGTTAAAGTTTGGGATAAGGCGCAAAAATTGGAAAGAAAGGTTGATTTGAAAGATAAAGAAACATTGTCATTTGTAGAAATTCAAATGGATAATCCCCAGCTTTGGTGGTGCAATGGGATGGGTGATCCACATCTTTATCAGGTGGATGTAGTGCTTTTAAAAAACGGGAAAACTATTTCAACTAAAATGACAGAAATTGGTTTGAGAAAGATTGAATTAGTGCAGAAAGCAGATTCGTCCGGAAGTTCATTTTATTTTAAAATTAATGGTAAACCAGTCTTTGCCAAAGGAGCCAATTGGGTCCCGCTATCATCATTTCCATCTGAAATTATAGCTGAAGATTATAAAAAATACCTGCAATTGGTAAAAAATGCCCACATGAACATGCTAAGAGTGTGGGGTGGTGGCTATTACGAGAATGACGAGTTTTACAAGTTGTGCAATGAAATGGGAATCATGGTATGGCAGGATTTTATGTTTGCCTGCGCCATGTATCCGGGCGATAATGCATTTGTTTCAAATGTCAATTCTGAAATTGAACAACAAATCAGGCGTTTGAGGAATAATCCATGCCTTGTACTCTGGTGTGGTAATAACGAGAACGACGAAGGCTGGAAGAACTGGGGCTGGCAAAGGGAATTTAATTATTCGAAAGAGGATTCAACAGAAATTTATCAAAACTATAAATTGCTTTTTGAGAAAGAAATCCCTAAGTTAATTTCAACGTTTGATAGTGGCAGGGCTTATCATCCATCATCTCCCACAACAGGATGGGGAAGAAAAGAGAGTTATTTGCAGGGCGATGTGCATTATTGGGGAGTTTGGTGGGGAGCGGAACCTTTTGAAGAATACCGGAATAAAGTCGGACGTTTTGTTTCTGAATATGGTTTTCAGGCAATGCCATCACTGACCTGCTTAAGAACAATGACAAACAAAGAACTTAGCTTTGAGTCTGTAAAAAATCATCAGAAACACCCTAAAGGATTTGAAACGATGGGTGAGTATATGAAGCAGGATTATAAAATTCCTTCAAAATTTGAGGATTATGTTTATGTTTCACAACTTTTGCAGGCAAGGGGAATGGAAATAGCCATTGAGGCTCATCGCAAAGCCATGCCTTATTGTATGGGAACTTTATTCTGGCAACTCAATGACTGCTGGCCTTCTGTTTCATGGAGTTGTATTGATTATTCGCAAATCCCTAAAGCTTCGTATTATACTGTTAAAAAGGAATTTTCGACTGTCAGCCTAATTTGTGATACTGATAAAGCAAATTTTGTTATTTCTGTCGTAAATGATTCGATTTTTGATTTTAATGCCGGGATAATTTTTGCGCTTTATGAATTTAACGGTAATAAGCTTTTTGAAGATTCTTTGACAACAATAATTAAAGCCCAGTCAGCAGAAGATAAAGTGAAACTTTCATTGGCTGATTTGAAGCAAAAAAGTTTGAATTATCAGAAATCTCTCATAAAAGTGGTGTTAAAGCAGAAAAGTAACGTTTTATCTGAAAAATATTTTTATTTCGACAGGCCAATGAATCTGAGGCTTGGTAAGGCGGAAGTTTCGGTTCAGGAATTACCGAACCATACTATTCTTGTAAAAGCATTGCAATCATTGGCTAAAAATATTTTCCTCGAAGCGGAAGGATATGTTTTTGATGATAATTTTTTCGATTTATTACCCGGAGAAACCAAGAAAGTAAAATTTTCAAAAACGAATAACTTCAAAACATCGATTAATGTGAAGATTTTGAATGAGTTTTATTCGTATTGAATTACTCAATTACGTTGCATAATAAATCCGAAAAATGAAAAACATTTTATTCCTTCTCCCCTGCTCAGCGTGATTTTTTACTATGCTGCAATATTTTAAATAATCACAATTTACTTATTTACAGGATATAATTCAGTATGCTTTCTTGCACTTGAAAATAACTATTCAAAATCATTTTCAATGATTTCTGCCTTTACTGCTATTATTTTCCTATATAACAGCGTAGTTTTTAACAACGTTAAGCAAAAGGTATGTCAAATACAAAAAAGTCC
>ENA-UOWE01001681-UOWE01001681.1-activated-sludge-metagenome-genome-assembly--contig:-NODE-1681-length-26520-cov-5.046363_pt1 | contig 26520 bp, 23 predicted proteins | sample MGYA00249841_ERZ761562 | MGnify/ENA primary metagenome ERZ761562 (study PRJEB28883, sample SAMN05720200) | activated sludge metagenome | isolation source: Anaerobic digester | place: Japan...
TTCATCCCTTACCATTTTCAAATGTTTTATGATCTCTTCACGTTGCGGATAATTTGGATTAAGGCAATCTTTTATTTCGGGGTCTGTTAAAGTGAGAACTAGATACCAAGAACCAGTTCTAGAGGTGTAAAGATCTTCTAGTATTGGTTCTTTTCCTTTGCTGTTTCTATCTGCATCAATTGCTATTGGAACCAAATTTAAAGTCTTTGTGGTTCTTTCTCGCTCAAAAAAAGATAAATAATAGGTATTGTTATTATTGATAATTGGAACATTTGATTCAACATTAATATGCTTTAAATTATATTTAGTATTGATAAAATTGTAAAACTCATTGGCCTTTTTGGTGTCTTCAAAAATAAATCCGTAAAAATTTGGAAGGTCTTTTTTAAATTTTTTTGCGTTTGTTATTTTTTCACCTTCTATGCTTGGGGCAATTTTCAATGGAATACAAGAATAAGTTATTATAATGATTAGGTAACTGATGAATTTTTTCATGAATTTGTAAAGTTACTTGGAAGATTTAAGTATATAAATTTAATTGTCTTCTGTTACAAACTGCGAATCATATAAATTTTTGTAATAACCACCTATTTTTTCTACTAATTCTTGATGGGTTCCTTGTTCTACAATTAACCCTTTGTCCATCACTACAATTTTATCGGCTTTAAGAATAGTGGCCAATCGGTGGGCGATAACGATAGAAGTCCTTCCTTTTGTAATGGTTTCAGTAGCTTTTTGAATCAATTCTTCCGAATAGGTATCGATTGAAGAAGTGGCTTCGTCTAATATTAAAATACTCGGATTACTCACATAGGCACGAAGAAAAGCAATCAGTTGGCGTTGACCAGAAGATAGCATTACTCCGCGTTCTTTTACATCAAAATCATAATTATCGGGCAAACTCATAATGAATTTGTGAACGCCAATTTTTTTGGCTGCTGCCAAAACTTGTTCCCGAGAAATATCAGGATTATTAAGCGTTATGTTGTTGAAAATGGTATCGGCAAAAAGAAAAACATCCTGTAAAACTACTGCAATTTGCTTGCGCAATGAACCTAAAGTATAGTTTTCGATGTTGTGATCGTCAATGCAAATCGTTCCGCTATTGATTTCATAAAAACGATTTAATAAGTTAATAATTGTCGATTTTCCAGCTCCAGTTGCTCCAACAATGGCTATAGTTTGTCCTGCTTTTACATCTAAATCAATGCCTTTTATTACTTCTTCATTAGCGATGTAACCAAAATGAACCTCTTTGAATTGAATATTTCCTTTAAAAACAGGAGCTTCAACAGTTCCTGTATCTTGGATTTGGTCTTGAGTATCGAGAATATCAAAAACACGATTGGCAGCAATCATTCCCAATTGCATTTCGTTGAATTTATCCGCAATTTGACGTAAAGGATTGAATAACATTGCAATAAACATCGTGTAAGCCGTCATTTGACCTAGGGTAGTAAATGTGCTTCCATTTAGTATTTGAATTCCACCATATAAAACAATAAAAGCAAGTGTTAAGGATGAAATAATATCGGCAATTGGAAAGAAAATAGAGTTGTATAATATGGTTTTAATCCAAGCTTTGTTGTGTTTTTGATTGATAGCCTTGAATTTTTCGAATTCAATATCTTCTCGATTAAAGAGTTGAACGATTTTCATTCCGGTAACTCTTTCTTGTACAAAAGTATTAAGGTTGGCAATTTGTGTTCTCACTTCTTCAAAAGCAACTTGCATTTTCCTTTGAAAAATTCGGGTGAAGAAAACTAATATTGGCATGGCTATAACTACAATAAACGAAAGTTGCCAATTCATCCAAAACATGATCAATAAACAAACCGCCATTTTCATCAAATCACTAGCAATCATAAATAATCCTTGACTGAAAATGCGAGCAATAGCTTCGATATCTGAAACAGAACGTGTCACAAGTTGTCCAACCGGAACATTGTCAAAATATTTCATTTTGAAACTCAGAATGTGTTTGAACATTTTATTTCGAATGTCTTTCACAATATCTTGTCCAAGCCAGTTAGCCCAATAAACAAAGAAAAATTGGGATACAACTTCTAATACTAATGTAACTCCCATCAAAGTTACATACATCAATAAACCATAAGTGTCTTTTGGTTTGATGTAAGTATCAACAGTTCCCTGCAAAATGAAAGGGCGTACTGCTGCAAAAACGGATAAGAAAATAGCAAAGAAAATCACTCCATTAAATCGGAATTGATAAGGTTTGGTATATTTTAATATTCTTTTGAATAATCGTGTATCGAATGCTTTTGCTTTCATATATTTTTTAGGAGCTGTTTCCCGCTATTCGTTGCAATCTTTTTTGTTTTTGGCAGCAAAAACAAAAAAGGATTTTCACTGCTATCGGGGCTATTTTAGGTAATCATAAGTAATTTGAGTCAAATATAAACCGTGTGCTGGGACAGAAAATCCTGCCTTCTCGCGGCTTTTACTTTCTATAATTGAGTTAAAATCTTCTAATGTAATTTTGTGCAAACCTACATAAATTAAAGTTCCTACAATAGAGCGAACCATATTTCTCAAAAAACGATTGGCCGAAATGGTGAATATAATTTGGTTATTTTCTTGCTTCCAATAGGCTTCAAAAATAGTACAGTCAAAAGTATTTACATCGGTATTTACTTTAGAAAAACATTGAAAATCAATATGGTTGAATAATAATTTCGAAGCTTGGTTCATTATGTCCAAATCCAATTTTTGGTGGAAATACCAACTTCCATCTTGCAAAAAAGCATCTTTAAAAGTATTGATATGGTATTCATATGTTCGTTTTATAGCATCAAAACGAGAATGAGCTTCATCGTGAACCAGAATAACATCATAAATTACAATGTCTTTAGGTAAATAGGAATTGAGTTTGTGAACTAAACTCGAGGAATCAATTGGGTTTTCAAAATCAAAATGAGCATACATTTCTTTGGCGTGAACACCAGTGTCTGTGCGGCCTGCTCCCATAAGGCTTATTTCGTTGTTCAAAATGACCGAAATGGCTTTGTTCAAAGTTTCTTGTACCGATGATGCATTGGGTTGACATTGCCATCCGTGATAATGGGTTCCGTTGTAAGCTAGTTTTATAAAATACCTCAAAGTTAGTATGCAGTATTCAGTGTTCAGTATTTAGTCAATAATGCCGAAAAAGTGATCAATGAATGAGTTAATATCGGCAAATTTACAAAGATTTAAGTTGATTATACTTTTAAAATTTTCCCAAAACTAACACAACGACAAAGTAAATTAAAAACAGTTAATTTTTCTCCCGAAGCTTCGGGATGAAATTATAACTTTGCATCATTGCGATTTTACTGTTAAAAACAAATATGAAAAAAATTCTCCTGCTTTCAGACACACACAGTCATATCGACGATACCATTTTGAAATATGTAGAACAAGCCGATGAAGTTTGGCACGCTGGTGATATTGGCGATTTAGTGGTGACCGATACAATAAAAAAAATCAAACCTTTGCGAGGAGTTTATGGTAATATTGATGACGACAAAGCCCGAATGGAATTTTCGTTGCACAATCGATTTATGTGCGAAGGTGTAGATGTTTGGATTACACATATCGGCGGTTACCCCGGAAAATACAATGCTAGTATTAAAGCTGAAATAATGACGAATCCTCCAAAATTATTTATTTGCGGGCATTCTCATATCTTGAAAGTGATGTTTGACAAGAAAAACAATCTCTTGCATATGAATCCTGGAGCTGTAGGAAAAAGTGGTTTTCACCAAGTAAGAACAATGCTTCGGTTTGTTATTGATGGCGATAAAATTAAGGATTTGGAGATTGTTGAAATAGGGAAGAAGTAAGATTACCGCAAATTTGCAAATTATAAATATTGAATATTCTGCCAATCAGCGGTTGAAAAAAAATCTAACCACAAAAAAACCCGAACTATTACATTCGGGTTTCCTTCGCACTAATAAACTAAGTTTATAGGATTATCTCAGACGGTCCACAGATTTTACAAGATCTTCATCCTTTTTGATGGCCTTGTTGGCTAAAACCAACAACACGATAGCAACAATAGGTAGAAACATCCCAATACCTTTCTCAGAAACAGCTAGTGTTTCTCCAGATACATTTAGTGAACGATATACAAACAAGCCTAATAAAATTAAATTTAAAATTATATTCAATCTGCCTAAAACAAATTGATTTTGTCTTTTTTTATAGGAAACAATACTCACAATCGTAAGTGTTGTGCTCAATCCAAGTAATACAACATATACTTGATTTTGCATAAATAGGTAGTCTTTGCCATCACTCATTGTCCAAAGCGGCAAGAAGAAGGGTAAAACTCCAGTTGCAACAAAGGCTAGAAGTAAATAAATGGTCTGAATTCTTTGTAACATTGTCTTAAATTGTTTGACAAAAATATATTTTCTTTTTAATAAATACTATTGTAGATTAAAATTTATTCGTAATATTGCATAACAAATCCGTAAGTACTTCATTCTTCGGTCAATTCAAAATCAAATTTTACTACACACTTTTATAGTATTCCCCAATTATTTAAACTCATAGAACATTTATGTTTGACATTTCTGCATTAAAAGAAATGAAGCTTTCTGAGCTTCAAGAAATAGCTAAAGCGGCTAAAACAATAAAATTTAATGGTGTAAAAAAAGAGGTATTAATCAATCAAATTTTAGAACTTCAAGCTAAAACTACAGATTCAAATTCAGGAAGTAAGCCAGCTGAACCTAAAGAAGAAGTTGAAAAACCTAAACGTACTCGAATTATAGCTCCCAAAAAAGTTGCCATCCAAAAGAATGCTACAAATTCACTTTTTGCTAAAGAGGAAATAGCGATTGAACCAAAAGTTGAACCCGTTAAAAATGAAATTTCGGTTGAAGTAAATCCAATTGAAAAGAAAGCAAGTAAAGTGATTAAATTTAATAAATCAGCTTACGAAAAGAAAGTTGCTTTGCAAAAGCAAAAAGAAGAAGCAAAATTTGCTAGTGTAGGAAGCGAATCAAACGAAGTTAGTCAAGCAAATTTAGAAGCAGAAACTGCCGAAAATAATGAGATTGAAATTCCTTCAAAAAAAATAAATCCTAACCAACTCAATAAGCAAAAAAACAACCAAAATCCAAATCAAAATGCAAATCCAAATCAAAATGGAAATGCAAATCCAAATCAAAATGGAAATGCAAATCCAAATTTCAAAAACAAGAAAAACAACTTTAGAGATTCTGATTTTGAATTTGATGGAATTATAGAAAGCGAAGGAGTATTAGAAATGATGCCTGATGGGTATGGATTTCTTCGATCTTCAGATTATAATTATTTGGCTTCACCAGATGATATTTATTTATCGACATCCCAAATTAGATTATTTGGACTTAAAACCGGAGATACCGTAAAAGGAGTTGTGCGTCCTCCAAAAGAAGGTGAAAAATTCTTTCCATTAGTTCGTGTTTTAAAAATTAATGGACACGACCCACAAGTAGTTCGTGATAGAGTATCATTCGAACATTTAACTCCTGTTTTTCCTTCTGAAAAATTCAAATTAGCTGAAAGACAAAGTACCATTTCTACCCGAATTATCGATTTATTTTCTCCAATTGGAAAAGGTCAACGTGGTATGATTGTAGCACAGCCTAAAACTGGTAAAACGATGTTGCTAAAAGATATTGCCAACGCCATCGCAGCCAATCATCCTGAAGTGTATTTGATTGTTTTATTGATTGACGAACGTCCAGAAGAGGTGACTGATATGATTAGAAGTGTTCGCGGTGAAGTAATTGCTTCGACTTTTGACAGAGAACCACAAGAACACGTGAAAATTGCTAATATCGTTCTCGAAAAATCAAAACGATTGGTTGAATGTGGTCATGATGTAGTGATTTTATTGGATTCGATTACCCGTTTGGCAAGAGCTTACAATACAGTTCAACCTGCGTCTGGTAAGGTGTTGAGTGGTGGTGTAGATGCCAATGCGTTGCAAAAACCAAAACGATTTTTTGGTGCCGCTAGAAATGTCGAAAATGGCGGTTCATTGAGTATCATTGCCACAGCTTTGACCGAAACAGGTTCCAAAATGGATGAAGTTATTTTTGAAGAATTCAAAGGAACGGGTAATATGGAATTGCAATTGGATCGTAAAATTGCCAACAAACGTATTTTCCCAGCCATTGATTTAACCTCTTCAAGCACCAGACGTGATGATTTATTGTTAGATGCAAAAACGCTTCAAAGAATGTGGATTATGAGAAAATATCTTTCAGACATGAACCCAGTAGAAGCAATGGATTTTATCAACGATCGTTTCAAGAAAACTAGAAATAACGAAGAGTTTTTGATTTCGATGAATGATTAATTTAAAATGAAAAATCACCAATCATTTTTTAGTACATTATCTTAAAAAATACATCCCAAAAAAAGACCGCAAATTCGCAAGTTCCAGATTGAATCTGAAAATAATATGCGAATTTGCGGTCTGATTTTTTTAGACTACTTGTTTATTTTGTAACGATAATCACAATTTTATTAAAATCGGCTGCTGCATTGATTACTGCTTTGTAATCGTCAAATTGGTTTAAAGGATAATTGACAATGTTGTAAAATTCAGTGTTTTCGATTAAAATTTCATCACCAGTTTTAGTGTATTTACTATTGAAACCAGCTTCAGTTTTGCCATTTACTTGGGTTTTATAATCCATTACAAATTTATCTAGATTTTTTACTGAAGCCCCTTTTGGCAATATGATTTTGATATTTCGGGTATAAAGATGTGGATAGTCAATTTCTACGGGCAATGTTCTTTTGTTTTCTTGGTAGAATTCCATTTGTTTTCCGATGGTTTCACCAACTGAAAACAAGTAATTTTCACCCGCTTTTTTGGTCAATTCTTTTCCGTCGAACGTTACATTTAACACAAACGATTTTTTGCCAATAAATTCTATTCCATCATTTTCTGTGGTAAGAGTTTTGTATTCTGTTTCTACCGTATAATTTTCGGCAATGCTTTTCAAAACCGCTTTATATTGATCAGCCGAAGCAAAATCTTTTATGGGTTGAAAATTCAAACCTGAATAACCACCAAAAGTTAGATTGCTTGTAATTAATGGATTTTCAATATCTTGAGTAAAATCGATGGTGATATTCATTATATCGTGAGAGATGTCATTTCCTGGAATTTCTATAAAATTAATTTCACCAATTCCCATTTTTACTCCTCCAAACGTTTTTTCTTTGATGAATAAACCGTTGTTATTGGCGATAGTATTGGGAAAAAGCGGAATTCGATATTCAATTTCTGTTGGTGTTAAATATTTTTTGATGGTTGGAAAATAGAACAAAAGTTCGTTTAGATTTTCAAAACTTTCAAAGTCTTTATCAAATGGAATTTTATACCTATTTGAAGTGAAAACCATATTATTTTCAATAGAAAAGTATTTGAAAACAGCCGAATAAAATTTTAGTATGTCAGATTGATTGGCTTGTTTGGTTACAATTACATCCGATAGATTTTCTTTAGAATCGATATATCTATCATAGCCAATGGTTTTTTTGATTTTGTTTTCGATGTTCCAAATTTGCTCTTGTTCATCATTCGATTTTGGAATTGTAGCACAAAAATCGTCGATTGCTTTTTGTTGTTTTTTGTCTAATTCTGGGTTAAGTCTTGTGTATAAATTATTAGAAAACTCCTTGAAATTATTTAAATTTCTACCGCCACTTAATAGATTTTCATCGAGTTTGTATCGGAATAATTTTAACTGCAAAGCCCAATTTGAATATTGTTCATTATTGTCTAAAGCTGGAATGTCTTTTTCTATAATTGATAAAACGTTGGTGTTTTGAATCTTTTTTTCATCAATTGTAGGTTCACTTAATTTGTTATAGGATTTGGTTTTAAACACTAAGTAATTCGGATAAATTAATTCAAAATTCAAATCAGCAATTGGGTATTCGTCTTGCATTTTGATAGTTTGTCCAGTAAATTCTGGACTTTCTTCAAGGACATACAATTTTTCGATAATGGCGCCTTTTTCAAGTCCATTTACTGCAAAATAGGTGTATTTCATTCCTTTTTCTTGGTCAATATCTTCTTTGATATCTTTTTTATCCAAAAGAATAGTTGTGCCGTTTTTAAGAATTACTCGTGCTTTGTTGGCCAGTACACTTTCGTCTAGACTAAAGGGAATGTAAATTTTATTATTGCGTTCGATGGCATCGTCTGAGTTGATGAAGATTTTTTCGTGAACCAAGTGATATTGTTTGGCTGTCTTTCCGACAATCACAAATTCAATTTTTTCAGTTCGATTTAGGATGACTTCGTTTTCGTTTTTGTATTTTTCAGGAACGCTAACTGTAGTTTCTTTTTCATTCCAATCATAGGATTTAAACGAATATTCTTGGGCTAAAAATGCCGATGAGTTGAATAATACAACTAGTGTAAAAATGATTTTTAATGGATTGATTTTCATTATTTTTCTAATAAAATTAGGGTTTCAGAGTAATTGTTTTTTAGTTCTTTTATGGTCTTATTCCAAAGCTCAAAATCAGATTTTGCAATCAATAATTTCTTTTGTTGCAGCTTGATTGACAATGTTATTTTATTGTTTTGATTTTGATAGGTGAAATTTGCTTTTACATAATCATTGTCCAAACTAAAATTTTTAGGAAGGTATTTTAAGCTGCAATTTTTAGGGATTTCTAATTCGTATTGGCTGTTTACAAATGTTAAATGCTCGAATTCAAATGGTGCAAATCGGTCTTTTTCGATGGTTAATTTTTCAAATGGTTTTTCCAAAAAAAGATTGATATAAATTTCCTTATCGGCTTTGACTATATAATTTTGCAAATCGAAATTGTAGTTTATTTGATAAGGTTTGTCTCTGTCAGTAAGATTTTCTTCGGAATATTCTTTGAGGTTAAATTTGTTATTGCCTTTAAGAACCAAACTTTTTATCATTTCGAATCTAGTTTTGTTCGTAGCATCTCCCATTCGAAGGGTAATATTACTGCGGCTATACCCTTTGAATTGTACTTTTCCAGAACCTACGAGTTTGTCTTTTTCGATACTTAATTTTACTTGTTCGTTTACTTCATTGGTTTCGGCAGCTACGATAGGAACAGTTACGATTTTATAGTTTTCGCCTTCGCCAATTAAAGCTTCTTTTCCTTGAATGAAAGAGGTTGGAATTCCATACAGCGTTTCTTTGTCAGTAGCATCCAGAAAGATATAATTGTCGCCTTTTTTATACACAGCAATCATATGATTATCTACTGCTGGAGTTGGCATTTCGTTATAAGAATAAGGAATTTCACGTGTTCCAATCCACGAAAGAAATACGTCTTTTACATTGGCATATTTTGCCATTGTGGTAATTATGCTTGCCATATCCTTGCAATCGCCAAATTTTCGTTCACAAATTAGGCTGGCTTCTCTTGGAATAAAACCTTCATAACCATTCTCGAAAGCAATGTATTTGATGTTGTCTTTCACCCAATAAAAAATACTTTTAATTTTCTCTTCATCAGTGGTTAGATTTTCTATCAATTTGAGAGTAATCGCTTTTAAGTTTGCATCTTCTTTTTGGTTAATGTTCTTTGTAAAACCTTTGTAATAGGTATATAACTTGTCTATATCTCCTAAAACTTCCACTTTTTTGTTGTTTATGGTATAGTCTTTAATATACACATTTATGTGAGGAACTAGGTGTAAAAAACCTGGCGAATTCGATTCAAACTTTACTGGTTTAACCTCTTTTAGAGTCCATTGATAAATCCATTTTCCTTTTTTTTCGGTTTTTGAAAATTCGATTGAATTTGTTGGATCATTAAATATTTTGTAGCCAATATTGATGTTTTTGTCTGTTTTGATTTCTAAAACAGCGTTTTTTATGGGCAAATTGCTTCCGAAAACATATTTATGAAGCAAGAATGGATCTATAATTTCAGTTTGATAATGATATACTTTTTTGGCTCCAGCTTCTAGATTTGGAAAAATAAGTTGACGCACTTTCACATCATCATAAAACACCGAACTTTGTCCTGATTGCACTTCGTTGGTTTGGGTAACTTTAATTTTCTTTTCCTTGCCATTTTCTGTAACCACCGAATAGGCATCATAGCCCATAAGTTTGACTAATTCCGAATAACTAAAAGATTCTTTGTTGTTGATTATGCCGTTGTCAGTCATTATTAAAGATTCATATTGACTGTTTTCAATGACTTTTAATTTGTCGTTTTCTATTGAAAAATCATAGGCTTGCTGATCTTTTAGAATTAATTCATTAAAATCGGGATATTTTTTTTTGTAATCTTCCAACGAATTTTGGGCTAATGAAGTAAAGGTAAAAAGTACCACAAAAAAGACCCAATATATTTTTTTCATATGTATTATAATTTTCTCAAATATATATTTTTTGTTGAAAGTACTGTAAGAATTTAAGTAATTTTTAAGTATTTAATTCCAAATCTCGAATGTAGTCTCCATATTCAAAATAAAACATTTCTAATGCATTCATTTTTTCGTAGAAAAAGTCGAATATTTCGTCCCAATACTTTCTATTACTAACGCTTATGCCTGTTTTTTCGACCCAAATTCTGCTTATAGTTTTGCCACTTTCGAGAGTAAAGTTTTTCTCAAAAACCAAATCTTTGACAAAATCATCCTCCAAAACTGTTTTTAAAGATTCTAATTTTTCAAAATAAACAATTCGTTTTTCGTCATTGCGATGTTCAATATCTATTAGGACTTGTGCTTTTTTGTTATCGACATAAAATTTAAACGAGAAATCCTTGATTTTGGTGTCATACAAAATCCATTTTCGGGGATATTTTTCGGCAAATTCTATCCAGAATTCTCGTTTTAATCGTTGCGCTTCCTCTTTGCTATACATTACAGTTTGGTGTTTTAGAGTTTAAGATTTAGGATTATTGTTATATCCTTTGGAATAGCCATTAAAATTTGTTTTTAGAAATTTTTGCATTATATTTATAACAGTTTCCAATGTACAAAAATAGGTTTTGATTATGGATTTTCAAGAATTTTTAAAATATGTTCCAAAATTAGTAAATGTAAATTTGCCAGCGAAAGAAGCACATTTCAAAATGGCGCCATTGGAACGGATTGAAAGCCTCAAAAATCAAAACTTAGACAGTTTTAACCCCAAAACTGCCGCTGTAATGATGTTGTTTTATCCCAAAAAAGGAAGAACTCATTTGGTGCTTATTGTTCGAAATGCTTACGAAGGCATTCATTCAGCCCAAATTGCTTTTCCAGGAGGAAAATATGAATCCAACGACCAAACCTTTGTAAATACAGCTTTGCGTGAAACTCAAGAAGAAATTGGCATTCATCCTGAGCAAATCGAAATTATTATGCCTTTTACGAATTTGTACATTCAAGCCAGTAATTTTATGGTGTATCCTTTTTTAGGAATCAGCAAAGAAGAAATTGTTTTTATTCCAGATAGTAATGAAGTTGCTCAAATTATAGAATTGCCATTATCTGATTTTTTGAATGATAATTTAATTGTAAGTGCTATAATGACAACGTCTTACGCCAAAGATATTGAAATTCCTGCATACAAAATCAACGAGCATATCGTTTGGGGTGCTACAGCGATGATGCTGAGCGAGTTGAAAGAAGTCCTGAAAAAAGTGCTATAAATTATAAGTTTTTGTATGTTTGCCTTTCTAATTTATTTATTACACACTATTTTATGGCGCTATTTAAGAGAAATCCTTTTGGACATATTCTTGTTGTTAAAAGATTTTTAATACACGTTTTTGCGGTTTTAACTCACAGACGCTATCGTGGTTTTAATAGTTTGCAAATAGAAGGATCAGAAATAATTACCAAATTACCTGATGCGAATGTACTTTTTATATCCAATCATCAAACCTATTTTGCTGATGTGGTTGCCATGTTTCACGTTTTTAATGCCAGTTTGAGCGGTCGTCAAGATTCAATAAAAAATATTGGATACATTTGGAAACCCAAGTTGAATATTTATTATGTAGCTGCCAAAGAAACTATGCAAGCCGGATTATTACCCCGAATTTTAGCTTATATAGGAGCAATTACAGTAGAAAGAACTTGGCGTTCTTGTGGAAAAGACGTTACCGAAAAAAGAGATGTAAATCCTAATGATACCGAAAATATTAAAATCGCATTGAATGATGGTTGGGTAATTACTTTTCCGCAAGGCACCACAAAATCATTTAAACCCGTTCGAAAAGGAACTGCACATATCATCAAACAGCATCGACCAATTGTAGTTCCCATTGTGATTGACGGTTTCCGACGTTCGTTTGATAAAAAAGGATTGCGAATGAAAAAGAAAGACATTCTTCAATCTTTCATCATCAAACCACCAATGGAAATTGATTATGACAACGATACCATCGAACAAATTGTTGAAAAAATTGAGTATGCTATCGAGCAACATCCTTCCTTTTTGAAAGTAATTCCTGCCGAAGAATTAAAAGCAGCTGAGGAATTGAACAAATTAAGACAATGGGATTATTAAAAAGAAATTCCGAATTATAGATCTATTTTTTTTAATTCGGTATAATTATCTTTAAGTTTGCGTAGGAAACTGCCATATAATAGTTTGTAAAACAACCAGATAAAGCCCATTATCAATGCAGCCATAATAATTATTGTAAGGCAATTTGTGGCTAAAACAGCGTTATCTCCTCCTCCAGATTTAAAACCTTCGTTGAAACCTTCAATTCCACTCAAAGCTCCTGTAATTCCGCCTATAAAAATGTTCCAGTAAATATAGTAAGTAACAATTTTTCTGGTTTTTAGGATGTGTTTTATCAATGTTTTTGAAGAATTCAAGACCGAAATGTTTTTGAAATTTCTATAAAACAAATAGATAAAAGCTACAATTACAACATAATTAAATTTCTCTAAATAATTGATATAAGGGTGATTGCTTATAAATTCATCGTATTTTGGATCATTGAGTAATAATGAAATACCATTTATTACTACAAATTCTATAAGGCTCACAATCAAAATCCACTTCACAATCGAAGACGATTTTTGGTGCAACATCTTATAAATTTCTACTTCAGAAACCTGTTCGAAGGCATTGTTTTTGTGCCAATCTCTTTTTAATAAATCCAGCTCTTTCATAATGTTATGGATTTAGTATTTTTTTTAATTTCCCTTTAATTCTATTCATTTTCACCCTAGCATTCACTTCGCTAATTCCCAAAGTTTCTGAAATTTCTTGATAATCCTTGTCTTCAAGATACATAAAAATCAAGGCTTTTTCAATATCATTCAGTTGGTAAACAGCCTTGTACATTAATTTTAATCGTTCTTCTTCTTCATAATTATAATCTTCATTGCTAATAAAATATTGTTGAGTTTCATAATCTACCGTTTTGACTGAGCGAGTGCTTTTTCGGTATAAAGTAATGGCCGTATTCAAGGCGACTCGATAGGCCCAAGTCGAAAATTTGCTGTCGCCACGAAACTTCGGAAAGGCTTTCCACAACTGAATCGTGATTTCCTGAAACAAATCCTTATGCGCATCCTCACCATTCGTATATAACCTACAAATCTTGTGGATTATATTCTGATTGGTCTTCAATTGAAGCACAAAAGATTGTTGTAAATCGTCGCTCATATTTAAGTTAGTGGTCAAAAAGAAGATTTTGTTACAAATTTAATGCGTTAAATCAGGTGTTCAAGATTTGAACATATATTCAAATCCTGAAGTTAATTACAAGTTAGTTGATAAACGAAAAAATATCCGCTTAAATCTGTGTCATTAGCGTTCCATCTTTTATAATTTCTTTCCTTTATAATAATTCACCATCAAATTCACAAATTTGCTATAACTATCCATTCCGTCTTTTTGCTGGTTTATTTTCAAGAAATTGTCATAGAAAATATGAAAACCAGTTTCGATTGGTGTTTCATATTGTTTCCAAAAATCTTCGTTTTCCTGATAGTTTTTCAAAATTCCGGGATGAATCGTTTTCAATAATTGATCATACACTTTTTCGTCTCGAACATACCAATTGCCCAAACAATAACGCAAAGCATTGCTATATCCCGAATATTGAATGTATAAATTTTCGTTTTTCACAGATGCCAGAAATCCGATGAAATTGCATTCACTTTCGCTGGCAAATCCCATTTGGTGTGCCATTTCGTGGTTTGTTGTCATAGGAAAACCATACATTGGTCCCAAATAATTGACTTGAGCTTCATTGGTAAACGGGTTTAAATAACCACCAAAACCCATATAAGTCAATGGCAAACTAAAAAGTGATTTCTTGATACTAGGATTAGTATATTCAAAAAAGTGGTATTCGTTTGAAAGCGTTTTATATCCATTCAAATTCATCTCAAAAACTTGTTTTTGCGAATAAGGAAAAACTACTTTCTTGCTATCATTTTTGGTAATCTGACTTTGAATTTGATTGGTTTTGGCAATCAGTTTTTTAGTAAAATCGAATAAATCAGCATTGTTATAATCTCTTTCGATTTGCATTTTTTCGAACAGCGGTTGACGGTAATAATTCAAAGCCCACAACAAATGAAACAGAAAATACGCAACCGAAAGGACATTCAAAACTTTTAAAAGATTATTTTTCCATTCTGTTTTCCAAGTTTTTCTTGCTTTCCAAATCGACTTTAAAAGATAAAAAATCAGAATTCCATACATAATATCTCCGACAGAAAAAGGTATTATCCCTAAAACTATCCGTGAAAATTTCGAAATCAAAACATACAAACCATTGCTGTAAAAGCGTTCTACCCATCCAGGAAAAAAGGCAATTATTTTCAGAAATAGAATTTGAATTAGGAGGAATAGGGGAAGGATGTATTTGCGTTGCACTGAAAATATTTTGAATGTAAATATAATTACAATATCAATTAGTATTCAAAAAGTTTTTAATATTTGTAACTTTGAGCTTTGTAAATGTTAAACCTCACACAAAAATAAATGAGCCAAGAAATTAGAAACCTAGAACCCAAAGCACTTTGGAACAAATTTGCCGATTTGAACGCCGTTCCTCGTCCATCAAAAAAAGAAGAACGAGTAATCGAGTTTATGAAAAACTTTGGAAATTCATTGGGATTAGAAACCTTTGAAGACGAAATCCGAAACGTGATTATCCGCAAACCTGCCACTGCTGGAATGGAAAATCGTAAAACCGTTGTGCTGCAAGGCCATTTGGATATGGTACATCAAAAAAATGCCGACACCAATTTTGATTTTGATACGCAAGGAATTGATATGTATGTCGATGGCGACTGGGTTCGGGCTCGTGGAACTACCCTTGGCGCTGATAACGGATTGGGAGTGGCAATGATAATGGCAATTTTAGAATCCAAAGAAATTGCACATCCTGCCATTGAAGCTTTGTTTACCATTGATGAAGAAACTGGAATGACAGGCGCTTTGAACCTAAAAGGTGGCATCCTGAAAGGAGAAATTCTTTTGAATATGGATACTGAAGAAGACGATGAAATTGACATTGGTTGCGCAGGAGGAATCGATGTTACAGCGACTAGAAGTTATCAAGAAGAGGAAACTCCTGAAGATTCTGTTGGGTACACCATTACTGTAAAAGGCTTGAATGGAGGACATTCAGGAATGGATATTCACAAAGGTTTGGGTAATGCCAATAAAATAATGAATCGTTTGTTGTTCGACGCTTTCGAAAATTTTGGCCTACAAGTTGCTGAAATCAACGGAGGAAGTTTACGCAATGCCATTCCGAGAGAAAGTGTAGCCAAAGTAATTGTTGCTGGAATGTATGATGAAGCTTATGTTTTTGATATGCAGGAAATCATCAGCGACATCAAAACGGAATATAAAACTACCGAACCTAACTTGACCATCGAAATCGTGAAATGCGATTTGCCTAAAAAAGTTATGGATTTGGGCGTTCAGGAAGGGATTCTTCGTTCGATTTATGCCGCTCACAATGGTGTTTACAGAATGTCGGCCGATATGGAAGATTTGGTAGAGACTTCGAATAATGTGGCTCGCGTTATCATCAAAGATGGTGAAATTTCTATTAGCTGTTTGACGCGTTCTTCGGTTGAAACTTCTAAATTTGATTTGGCGAATGCTTTGCGTTCTGCATTTGAATTGTGCGGTTGCGAAGTAACTTTGGCTGGTTCTTATCCGGGTTGGACTCCCAATGTGAAGTCCGAAATTTTGGATTTATTGGTCAAAATTTACGAAAAACAAAACAACGAAAAACCAAAAGTAGTAGCTTGTCACGCTGGTTTAGAATGTGGAATTCTTGGTACAAATTATCCTGATATGGATATGATTTCTTTTGGACCAACGATTCAGGGAGCACATTCGCCAGACGAAAGAGCTTCGATTAAATCTTCACAAAAATTCTGGAAATTTGTTATTGAAATTTTAGAGAACATTCCTTTGACAAAGTAATCAGATTTTAGGTTACAGATTTCTGTACATAGAAATCAAACCATTTTTCAGAAATAATAAAAGCAGTTTAAAAATGATTCATTTCATTTTAAACTGCTTTTTTCTGAATTCTGCAATCTGTGAACTGCTGACTAATCCCTTTTTGGGCTATTTTTCTTTTCTCTTTTTTCGGCTGCCTTTTCCTTTGCGGTTTTAAGAGGCTCTTTTTTTACATTTTTCTTAGCATCTTGACTTTTTGCCATGATAATTTATTTTTAGGTTTTACTTATTAGTTTTTTAATCAAGTAAATATAGTGATTTTTTTCAAAATTTATGGGTTTTAGCCCTTTTTCATGAATTAGATTTAATGATTTTTTATGAAAACAGGAGACACATTAATCGTTTACGCTGTAAAGGATACTTTGAAAATCGGCTTTAAATTTATCTTTATTGGCTTTGCTTGTGAATGATATAACTTTATAATAAGCGGTTTTTGTTTCAACAATTCCAACCAAATAATATACTTCTCCTTTGATGTCTTTATCATAATAGGTTGCGTCAAATTCCGCAAAACTGATGTCTCCTTTTTTTTGATATTCTGGATACGAAAAAGTTTTTTTCTTTTCATCTTTCAAAAAATCTTTGGCAAATTCCTCGCAAAATTCATTTATAGAGGAGTACTTCATTTCTGCTAAGGCTAATTCTTCTTTATTGTCTTCAATAATAAACCCATAAACATCTTTAATTGTATTTTTATACTGAAACATTGCTGCGCTATTTAAGCCCATTGTTCTAGTCATATAATCGGGTAAGCTGACATTGACAACATGTCCAATTTTATATTCTTTGGTGTTAGTTTGGGCTGAAAGACTAGTAGTTGTAATTAATAGTAAAGTTATGCTTGCGATAAGGTTTTTCATTTGGGGTTTTATTTTAGAGGTTTTATTATGTATCAAATGTAAAAAAAAATCCCCAATTACTTTTTAGCAATTGGGGATGAAATTAAATTTATTTTCTAATTATGAAACGATAACCCAAGTTCCGTTAGCAATCAAACTTTCGGCTTTTTTGTATTTCATTTCTTGTATTTGTCCGTTGGCAACATTTTGAATGGTTACGGTATCGTTGCGATTAATTTTCGGTTGATCACGAACAATAGTCTCTGTCACTTGTCGTTGTTGGGTTTGTCCCGCTTCACGATTGGCGCTTTCGCTGCTAACAATTTCGTCTTTACTTTCTGTGTAGTTTTCTTTTTGACGAACCTGTTTTGCTTCCTGAATCGCTGGAGCTTGTTGTTGGGGCAAATCACCTTTAAACAAGAACGAAATCACTTCTTTGTTCACGCCATTTAGCATAGAACTAAACAAATTGTAGGCTTCGAATTTATAAATAAGCAAAGGATCTTTTTGTTCGTGAACTGCTAGTTGAACCGATTGTTTCAATTCGTCCATTTTGCGTAAATGTTTTTTCCAAGCTTCATCTACAATGGCCAAAGTGATGTTTTTCTCAAAATCGGCAACCAATTGACTTCCTTTTGAATCGTACGCTTTTTTCAAATCAGTAACCACATTCAATGATTTTATTCCATCGGTAAACGGAACAATGATGCGTTCGTATTGGTTGTTTTTATCTTCATAAACATTACTGATGATAGGAAATGCTTCTCTGGCACTTCGTTCAGTTTTTTCTGCATAGAATTGAGAAGCGGCTTTATATACTTTTCCAGTCAATTCTATGTCGGTCAATTTATTGAAATCACTTTCAGAAACTGGAGAAGTGATAGAGAAATAACGAATCAATTCGAATTCAAAATTCTTGAAATCATGAGTTAATTTATTCTCAGTTACAATTAAATCGCAAGTGTCATACAACATATTGGCGATATCGAGTTTCAAACGTTCTCCGTGCAAAGCGTGACGACGGCGTTTGTAAACCACTTCACGTTGCGCATTCATTACGTCATCATATTCTAATAAACGTTTACGAACTCCAAAATTGTTTTCTTCTACTTTTTTCTGTGCTCTTTCGATAGATTTAGTCATCATCGAATGTTGAATTACTTCACCTTCTTGCAATCCCATTCGGTCCATTACTTTGGCCACTCTTTCAGAACCAAACAAACGCATCAAGTTGTCTTCAAGCGAAACATAAAATTGTGAACTTCCTGGATCTCCTTGGCGACCAGCACGACCACGCAACTGACGATCCACACGACGCGAATCGTGACGCTCAGTACCAACAATGGCTAAACCTCCAGCGGCTTTTACTTCGGGAGTCAATTTAATATCGGTTCCACGACCAGCCATATTGGTTGCAATAGTTACTACTCCAGCTTTTCCTGCTTCTTCAACAATTTGGGCTTCTTGTTTGTGCATTTTGGCATTCAAAACGTTGTGGGTAATACCACGCATTTTTAGCATTCTGCTCAATAATTCCGAAATTTCTACTGATGTTGTTCCAATCAAAACGGGTCTTCCTGAGTTGGATAATTCTGTAACATCGTCAATTACAGCATTGAATTTTTCACGAGTAGTTTTATAAATAAAATCTTCTTTGTCTTTTCGCAACATTGGTTTGTTAGTAGGAATCTCTACAACATCCAATTTATAGATTTGCCATAACTCACCAGCTTCAGTTACTGCAGTTCCAGTCATACCGCCTAATTTGCTGTACATTCTGAAATAGTTTTGAAGTGTTACTGTTGCAAATGTTTGAGTAGCATCTTCAATTTTTACACTTTCTTTAGCCTCAATAGCTTGGTGTAGTCCGTCTGAATAACGACGACCATCCATAATACGACCCGTTTGCTCATCGACAATCATAATTTTATTGTCCATAATTACATATTCGACATCTTTTTCGAAAAGCGTATAGGCTTTCAAAAGTTGAGTCAAAGTGTGAATACGCTCGCTTTTTACACCAAAATCTTGGAATAATTTCTCTTTCTCTTCGGCTTCTTTGTCTTTTTCAAGATTTTGCTTTTCGATAATGGCTATTTCCGTTCCAATGTCTGGTAAAACGAAGAAATTGCTGTCGGTATCTCCTGAAAGGAATTTGATTCCGTTATCGGTCAATTCTACCTGATTGTTTTTTTCTTCAATCACAAAATACAATGCTTCATCTACTTTTGGCATTTCGCGATTGTTGTCTTGCATGTATTGGTTTTCGGTTTTTTGAAGCAATTGTTTGATTCCTTCTTCACTCAAAAATTTGATTAATGCTTTGTTTTTAGGCAAGCTTCGGTGCGCTCTCAATAATAAGAAACCACCATCTTTAGTATTGCCTTCTTTGATTAATTTTTTTGCTTCCGACAAAAATCCGTTGGCCAATTGACGCTGTAGGGCAACCAAATTTTCGATTTTTGGTTTCAACTCATTAAATTCGTGACGATCACCTTCTGGAACTGGACCAGAAATAATCAATGGTGTTCTCGCATCATCAATCAAAACCGAATCGACCTCATCGACAATGGCATAATTGTGTTTGCGTTGCACCAAATCATCTGGCGAATGCGCCATATTGTCTCTCAGATAATCGAAACCAAATTCATTATTTGTACCATAGGTAATATCGGCATTATAGGCTTTTTTTCTACCTTCTGAATTGGGTTGGTGGTTGTCTATACAATCAACGGTCAAACCGTGAAATTCGAAAAGAGGCGCTTTCCAAGTACTATCACGTTTGGCCAAGTAATCATTTACAGTTACCAAATGCACTCCGTTTCCAGTCAAAGCGTTGAGATAAATAGGCAAAGTCGCTACTAATGTTTTTCCTTCACCTGTTTGCATTTCGGCAATTTTACCTTCGTGCAAAACCATTCCGCCAATTAGTTGGACATCATAATGAATCATATCCCAAGTAATTGCTTTACCAGCAGCACTCCAAGAGTTGGCCCAAATAGCATTTTCACCATCAAGAGTTATATACGATTTCGTTGCCGAAAGTTCTCGATCTAATGGTGTTGCAGTGACTTGTATTTGAGTGTTTTCTTTAAAACGTTTGGCAGTTTCTTTAACCACAGCAAAAGCTTCAGGAAGAATTTCCATTAAGGTTTTTTCCGAAATTTCGTAAGCTTCTTTTTCTAAAGCATCAATTTCTACATAAATATCTTCTCTTTTGTCGATATCTTCTGTATTTTCGGCTTGTAGCTGCAGTGTTGCGATTTTAGCATCTTTATCGGCTCGAGCTTGTTTTATTTTTTCTTTAAAAGAAGTTGTTCTAGCTCTTAAGTCATCATTTGATAAAGCGGCCAAAGCAGTTTCGAAAGTTTTAATTTTGGCTAAATAAGGTTGCAAAGCCTTGACATCTTTTTGAGATTTATCACCTACAAAGGCTTTGATAATACTGTTTATGAAACTCATAATGTGTTTTTATTTCTATTTATAAAAGTGCGTAAATTTAACCAAAAAAAAAGCCTCATACGAGACTTTTTTCTTGAGATATTTTTTAATATTCATCCTCATTCCAAAGATAATCTTCGTCAGTAGGATAATCTGGCCAAATTTCTTCCATTGATTCATATATCTCGCCCTCATCTTCAATAGATTGAAGGTTTTCTACTACTTCTAATGGAGCTCCAGCTCTAATAGCGTAGTCAATAAGTTCGTCTTTGTTAGCAGGCCACGGTGCATCACTTAAGTAGGATGCTAATTCTAATGTCCAATACATCTTATGTCTGTTTAGTTTTGTGCAAAAATAAATTTTTTACTGAAAAATACAAGTAAAAAATCATTTATTTTTAATTAAATTTAAGAACGTGTTTTTTTGATTTTTTAAAAGCCGAATTTATTGAAGTTCTTCTTAAAAAGATTTAATATTTTGTTATTTTTTAGATGAATTTAGAAAATATTATTTTCTTGGAATCCATTTTACTTCCTCAGCGTTTAAATCACTCGACAACTTTCGTGCCAAGACAAAAAGGTAGTCAGAAAGTCGGTTTAAGTACCTAATTACGATTTCGGAAACGGGTTCATTATGGTCTAAATGCACTGCTATTCGTTCGGCACGACGGCAAACACAACGAGCAATGTGACAATATGACACAGTAGTATGTCCACCAGGTAAAACAAAATGAGTCATTGGCTGAAGCGATTCTTCCATAACATCGATTTCGTTTTCTAGTAATTCGATATCGCTGTCTATAATTCCGAGTTTTTGCAAGCGCAATTGGCCGTTTTTCTTCACTTCTTTTTCGGGTGGAGTAGCCAAAATGGCACCAACGGTAAACAATCGATCCTGAACTTCAATGAGTATGTTTTTGTAATGTGAATTGATTTCTTGGTCGCGGATTAATCCAATATAGGAATTTAATTCATCAACGGTGCCGTAACTTTCAATGCGAATATGGTCTTTAGGAACCCGAGTTCCGCCAAAAAGTGCGGTAGTTCCTTTGTCGCCGGTTTTAGTATAAATTTTCATTTTAAGGATTTTAGATTTTAGAGTTCTGATTTTAGATTTGCAATCTGCAGTCTAAAATCTGCAATCTAAAATTATTTAGAAGTGTCGCTTTCAATCATTCCATCACGCATTCTGATGATTCTTTTGGCGTGAGCAGCAATGTCTTCTTCGTGGGTTACTACAATAATAGTGTTGCCTTTTTGATGAATTTCTTCTAAAAGTGCCATAATTTCTTCTGATGTTTTACTGTCAAGATTTCCAGTGGGTTCATCGGCAAGAATGATGGAAGGTTTGTTGACTAAAGCTCTCGCAATTGCAACTCTTTGTCTTTGACCTCCCGAAAGTTGGTTGGGTTGATGGTCCATTCTGTCGGCTAGATTCACTTGTTTTAAAACTTCGGTTGCTCGAATGTTTCGTTCCGATTTAGAATGCCCAGCATAAATCATGGGCAAGGCCACATTATCAAGCGCAGTTGTTCTTGGCAAAAGGTTGAAGGTTTGAAAAATAAAACCAATTTCCTTGTTGCGAATATCGGCCAATTCATCATCTTGCATTTGGCTCACATCTTTTCCGTTAAGGATATAACTTCCAGAAGTGGGTGTGTCCAAGCATCCCAAAAGATTCATTAAAGTTGATTTTCCAGAACCAGAAGGCCCCATCAAAGCTACATATTCGCCTTTTTCTATTTCTAAATCAATTCCTTTAAGCACATAAACGATTTCGTTTCCTAGAGCAAAATCTCGTTTGATGCTTTCTATTTTTATGAGTGGGTTTGCCATTTATTGGTTTATAGTTAAAGAGTTTAAAATGGTTTAATGCCAAATAGGACTACTAATGTTTAGTAATGTTACAACAAATTTAAATAACTTTAATCTCTTAAACCCTTAAACTTTTAAACTATTTTAAACCCGAATCACAAAATGTTCCTTCGGTTGTTCTTGTCTGAAGAAAATCAATCCCCATTGAAAAGTGTCGATAGTCACGGTTACTTTTGGATGTTTTTTTATAATTTCCCAAGCTTCTTCCATATCGGGAGACCAATGAATGTCATCGAAAATCCAAACAGAGTCATTGGTTATGGTTGGTAAAAGCAATTCAAAATACTCTAAAGTGGAGGTTTTGGAATGGTTGCCATCGAAATAAATCAGTTGGCAGTGGTCAGTTTTTAGTTGGCAGTTGTTCAAATAACTTGTGAATTCTGTTACAACTAAATCGATAGTATTGATATTGAATTTTTGCAATTGCAATTGACATTGATTTGCTGTATTTGGGCAACCTTCCAATGTGATAATGTTTGCTTTTGTCCCGGCGCTTCGGGATCCTAAGGCGAGGGCAGAGGTTGCTAATCCTAATGAAGTGCCAATTTCTAAAATGTTTTTAGGTTTGAAATAATTTGTAATTCTAAACAATAATTCAGCACGTTTTGGCGAGATTCCAGCGGTTTTGGCAATCTTATTAATTTGCCTAGTATTGGATTTGAAAACTTTAGAACCAGCACCAAAATCGGTAACTTCAATCGTGTTTTTGTTTGCTAAAAGCGAATTTCTATATTCTTTTAAAACTGCATATTGTGGTTTTGATTTTTTGTCATAAAAGCATTTGGTTATCAAATTAAAAACAAATGGCGAATGCACAGCGTGTTCGTTTTTGGAATGCCAAAGGAATTTAAGATAAGACTGGATTTGGAATAACATATTTTATTACGCAAAGGTTCGCAAACTAAAAACACAAAGATACATGGAGATTTTTTAAAATTTGAAAAACAAAAAATAAACTTTGTGAGGCTTTGCGTTTGCTTTGAGAGTCACTATGAAATAGCTTTTGACTTTGAAAACAATATAACTTTAAACACTATATTTGCAGCCTTGTAATTTTCCTAAAGAAAATGCTTTTTTACAATGGTAAACGAAGAAATAGAAAATAAAACTACAATAAGTTCGGAAGAAATTGACCGATGCATTGCTATTTTGGCACAATTAAATACCGATACTGACCAAATATTCGAAATTCCAAAAGAGCAACGAATTGCTTTAATCAAAGCGGCAGGACAATTTTCACGTCCTGATAGAGATGAATTTGCCAAGAGAAAAAAAGACGGAAAAGCAGTTGCCAAACGCAAACAGGAAAAAAAAGATCGAACGGCTCGCAAGGAAACCGGAATTCGTTCGGCTCGGGAAGCGAGTGTTTTTGTAGCACCCAAATTATTGGCTTCGCACGATTTGGAACACAAAGAACAATTGGAACTCGAAACGCCCAAAAAGTGCTATGTCTGTAAAACAGAATTTACCAAAATGCACCATTTTTATGATACAATGTGCTGCGATTGTGGCGATTTTAATTATGCCAAACGTTTTCAAACCGCCGATGTTAATGGGCAAATAGCCGTGATTACAGGTTCTCGCCTGAAAATTGGTTATCATATTACCTTGATGCTTTTGCGTGGTGGAGCAACTGTCATTGCTACGACTCGTTTTCCTGTCGATTCGGCTTTGCGATTTTCTAAAGAAGACGATTTTAACGAATGGGGACATCGTTTGAAAATTCACGGATTGGATTTAAGGCACATTCCGAGTGTGGAGATTTTTTGTAATTTCATTGAGCAAAAATACGGTCGATTGGATATTTTAATCAATAATGCTGCTCAAACTGTGCGACGACCTGCTGGTTTTTATACCCATTTGATAGAAAATGAAGAGCGTCCTATTGCTTCTTTGCCCCAAAAAGCACAAGAATTATTATTGGATCACACCAATTGTTTGGAGGAGTTGAAAGTTTTGACTTTAGGCGCATCGTCGAATGAAAATATGCCAGTAACTTGGCACGGACCAGAACCTGGAATTGGTTTGCGGGCTTCCGCCAAATTATCACAAATTCCATATTCGTTTGATAATGCTTTGGTGGCGCAGGAAGTTTTTCCAGAAGGCGAACTCGATGCCGATTTGCAACAAGTCGATTTACGAAAAGTAAACAGCTGGCGATTAAAGTTAGGACAAATAGAAACTACCGAAATGATCGAAGTGCAATTGGTCAATTCGGTGGCACCTTTCGTGTTGTGCAACCGCCTTTCGGAAGTGATGAAAAAGGATCATACTGGCAAAAAACACATCATCAATGTTTCGGCAATGGAAGGGAAGTTTTATCGTGATTTCAAAGAAGACCGCCATCCGCATACCAATATGGCGAAAGCCGCTTTGAATATGTTGACGCATACTGCTGCAGGAACTTTGGCCAAAGATGGAATTTTCATGAATGCCGTAGATACAGGTTGGGTAACAGATGAAGATCCTGCCGAATTAGCTAAACGAAAACAAGAAGAACAAGATTTTCAACCGCCATTGGATATTGTAGATGGAGCAGCGAGAGTGATGGATCCGTTGTTTGACGGAATCAATTCAGGAAAACATTGGAGTGGAAAGTTTTTGAAAGACTATCGTCCGATTGCTTGGTAGCAGCCTATTTTTTAAACGAAAAACCACAACAGAATTTAATTTTGTTGTGGTTTTTATTTGTTGGAATAACTCCATAGTGTTGACGGACTTGTAATAGGTGAGCCTGTCCTGAGTTTATTGAAGGGTTCAGCAGGAGTTTCATTGTTCGTGCTGCACACGCAACGAAACTCGAGGTGTTGGGCGAAGTGTTTTTTTTTAGTAACATTTCTTAATTGTAGGATTTGGCATTCTTGGGATTATCATAAGTTGTTTTTCATTAAACTTAAATCTTACATTCATCAGAACTTCCATTTTAAGACCTAAATCCCTTCTATAAATCTCTTGTTTTGAAACAAAATAAAGTTTTATGTCCTTATAATCTATATCTAAAGGATCTCTAAATCTATTTTTTATAAAATCATTTAAAGTTGTATCAAATTTTGATTTCATGTTTTCTAAATCAAATCCTTTGGAATTTTCAATATTCTTTAATTCAACTAATGTTAAACCATAGCCACTAATAAGACATTTTCGAATTATTAGACAATCAATAGATGCTGGCCTTTTCTCTATATTTAAAGAGTTGTAGAATTGATCAACTTTAATAATTACATAAGAATTAGGATCTATATCGTCTTCAAAAGATACACAAACACCATTTTCGCAACAAGTATCTTCTATATATTGAGATAGAGTATCGTGAGAAATAATATTATTAATCATTCTTCTCCAAATAATTTAAACGTTCATAATATAATTGCTCAGAAACATCTTGGAAATTTGAATCGTTAATACCATCTTCAGTTACTTTCATTTCAATATTTGTTGTAGTTCCATTTCCAGTTTTAATTAAATGATAAACCATAACTTTTTCTTTTTCAATTTCTTTTTTTATTAAAATATTATTGATTTTATTGAACATATAATTACTATGAGAAGTAATAAATATTTTCAAATTTAAACCTGTTAGTTTTGCAAATATTTCAATTAATTTTACTTGAACTTCTGGATGTAGATGTGCTTCGGGTTCTTCAATAAATAAAATATCATATCCTTTGTTTTTTCTCTTTCCAAATGAATCGTTATAAAAAGGATCGAAGAAAAAACTATCCCTACTATTTATTGAAGAATATTTGTTATTTAAAATATGCTTAAAATACAATACTAAAGGAGATAATTCTGAAACCATTGAAGAGGCTTCTGATAAATGTAGTTCTAAATCAATACCATCAGGTTGATATGAAATCCTTCTTGTTTCATCATTATAATCTACTTTT
>ENA-UOWE01001684-UOWE01001684.1-activated-sludge-metagenome-genome-assembly--contig:-NODE-1684-length-26497-cov-4.283072_pt1 | contig 26497 bp, 25 predicted proteins | sample MGYA00249841_ERZ761562 | MGnify/ENA primary metagenome ERZ761562 (study PRJEB28883, sample SAMN05720200) | activated sludge metagenome | isolation source: Anaerobic digester | place: Japan...
TCCGGGGACGCGCGACATCGAGAAGAAGGTTTCGGGGCGCGAGAAGTACAGCACGTCCCGGATCGCGTAGACGAGGACGGAGGAGTCGGGCGACCATCGGGCGGGTACCCTTCCCCGCTCGACGCGCTCGTCGATGACGCAGCGTGAGCCCTTCGCGACGTCCTGGATCACCAGCCGGCCCCAAGCCGCCGAGACCGGCTCGACGGTGACGAGCCATCGCCCGTCGGGACTCGGCTCGATCGGCTCGAGGGTCCCGAGCGGAACCTTCCCGCCCGGTGCGAACGGGCGACCGTCACCAAGCCAGCGGAACGACGAGGAGGCCACGTCGTATCGGGCGACCCCATATCGGTTGCGAAGCTGCAGGACGCGGCCCGACGATAGGGCGGTCAGCGACTCGGGATAAAACGTAAGCTGCTCGTCGCGCTTCCCGTCGATCGACCGGACGAAGAGGGTTCGATACGAGGCGGCGCCCGGAACCGCCGACTCGGCGACGAATAGAACCGAGCCCGAGGGGTTGATGTCGGGTCCCGAAAAGCGAATCTCGGCCAAGGCGGGAAGGCCAAGGCCGAGGGAAAGGAGGAGGGCGAGGGCTCGTATCTTCGGTTTCATGTCTTCTCCTAGCGGGACCGCGGGACTCGGTCGAGGAACGAGGCGAGGGCCGCCTCCATCGACGACAGCTCCGCCTCGATGCGATGCATTCGATCGGCGCCGGCCGAGCGTCCCCGATCGGCGGCGGCGGCGCGCTCAAGCGCCCGCGCGTAACCGGCTCCGTCGGCCATCTCTGCCGCGCACCACGGGCAGTAGGTGAACGCGGCGCTCACCGTCCGGCCGCAGGAGTAGCACACGGTTTCCTGTTCCATCACGGACTCCTTATCCAGTATACCACGGTTTATCGCCTCGGGTTACCGTCAGTTCACCATCGAGCGCGGGTCGATCATCCGCCCGTTTTTATAGAGGGAGAAATGAAGGTGGCTTCCCGTCGAGTAGCCGGTGTTCCCGACCTTCCCGACCACCGAGCCCTGCGAGACGCGCTTACCGCGCTCGGTCGATATCACGCTGAGGTGGGCGTACAGCGACTGATAGCCCCCATCATGGGTCAGGATGACGTAATTCCCGTACACGGGAGAATAACCGGTGGTCGCCACCTTCCCCTCGAGGGTCGCCTTAACCGGGGTCCCTTGCGGGGCCGCGAGGTCGATGCCGGTATGGAAGGTGCGCGCGCCGGTAAAGGGGTCGCGGCGGTAGCCGAAGCCGGAAGTCAGCCTGCCCCGGATCGGCATCATGAAGAGCACGCCGAGGGCGCGCCTAAGCTCGCTCGCCCGCATCGTCGCCCCGGGCACGAACAGCCGTTGGCCCACCGAAAGCTCGGACGCGGCGAGGTCGTTCGCGTCGAGAAGGACGGTGACGGGCACTCCGTATCGGGAGGCGATCGCGTTAAGGCTGTCGCCTTTCGTCACCCGCACCAGGAGCCCGTCCATCGACGGGATTTGGAGGGATTGACCCACGGTAAGGCGCCTCGCGTTGTCGATCCCGTTCGCCGCGAGCACGGTCCCCAGGTTCCTAAGGCCGAACCGCGCCGCGATCGAGCTGACGGTGTCGCCCCGCCGAACGGCGTACGAAGAGAAGGAGACCGGGCGAATCGACTCGGGGATCGAGACGGACCCATCCTCGGCGACGGTAACGCGCTCGCCCTCGCCGAGAAGGCGCATGGAATTCTCGAGGTAGGGATCGGGCTCGAAGGAAACCGACCCGATGGCATAGTGCCCAAGGCGATGCTGCATGATCGGGGCGAGGGAAACCAGCAAGGCCGCGAGCGCCAGGACGGCGAAGGGGACCGAGGCGATGGTAGGCGAGGACAGGGCCTCCGATAGGGATATCCGGGCGTCGGGACCGGGGTCCACCCCTACCCGAACGGCGGGGCGCGAGGCCGCCGGGGAGCGGCGCCGCGGACCCAGGCGCGGCCGGGCAAGCTCGTTCGTTGGCTGCAAGACGTTGATGACATCCATAAAATGACTATCGACAGAACCGGGAAGGATTATTAGAATAGATTAACCATGGATCGTACCCGGTCGAACGCCGCCCTCTTCCTCTCGGTCGTACTCCTCGCCCTCGCCGTCAAGGTGTTCGTCCTCGACGTCCTGTACGTATCGGGGCCGTCCATGCTGCCGACCCTGCGCCCGGGGAGCTTCGTCGTTCACTGGAAGCTGGCCTACGGCATCCCGATCCCCCTCAAGAACAAGTATCTAGTCCGATGGTCGAGCCCGACCGAAGGCGACGTAATCATCTACCCCTGGCTGGGTAGGCACGTGATCAAGCGCTGCCGGGCGGTCGCCGGGGAGCCCTTAGAGTACTCCAACGCGGCGGGATATCGGGTCCGCGTCGCGGGCAGGGACATCGAGCTCACCGAGGAGCAATACCAAAAGATGAGCGGGACGCCCGCCGTGCCCGGGGGCACGGTCTTCGCCGTCGGGGACAACCCGGCCGCGTCCAGGGATTCCCGCGATTACGGCTTCGTGTCGGTCGACAGCGTGCGCGGCAAGGTCCTATGGAAATAAACGGCTTTATCCCCAAGGGTCGTCTCGTCTTCCTCGTCGCGTCGGTCGCGCTTTTGACCTTATTCGTCGTCGTCACCTACGGCCGCCGGATGCTCGTACCCGAGGCGGGCCAAGCCCAGCCGCGGATCGCGGTGGAACGCGGCTCGATACTCGACCGAAACGGCAAGGTGCTCGCGGCGCAAACCACGCTCTACAACGTCGCCGTCACCCGGTCCGCCATCATCGACCAGGACGACGTCGCGCGAGCCCTCGCGCCCGCGCTTTCGATGGGCGAGGACGAGATCCGCGCGCGGCTGGCGCAGGCGCCCGGCGACTTCCTTTACCTCAAGAAAAAAATCAGCGAGGGCGAGAAGGCGGCGGTCGCCGACGCCGTCGCGGGCGCGCGCCTGCGCGGGATCAGGCTCGAGCCCGTCGTCAGCCGCACCTACCCCGAGAACCAGCTCGCCAGCCACGTCGTCGGCTTCCTCGGCGACGACGGCCACGGGCTCACCGGGATCGAGTACGCGCTCGAGGGGACGCTTTCCCCGCCTGTTGGCCCCGGATCCGATCGCGCCGTCGGCACGAACGTGATGCTGACGATCGACGGCAACGTCCAGTACGAACTCGAGAAGATCGCGCGCGACACGATGCGCGAGACGGGGGCGGAGGGCGTGATGATGCTCGCCTGCGACGCGAAGACGGGCGAGATACTCGCCTACATCAGCGAGCCCTCGGCGAACCTCAACGCCTTCGCGCAGAGCCCGGACGAGGAGCGCTACGACCGCCCCGCCCTCTACGCTTACGAGCCGGGCTCCGTCTTCAAGATATTCTCGATCGCGGCCCTCCTCGATCTCGGCGTCGTCTCCGACGACGACCTATTCTTCTGCGACGGCGCGTACACCCTCACCACGGCGCGCGGCGAGGCGATCAACATCAAGTGCCTCGATCACCACGGCTGGCTGACCGCGCGGGGGGCCATCAAATTCTCATGCAACGACGCGACGGCCCAAATCGCCGAGCGGGCGGCCTCCGCCCCGTTCGAGGAAAAGCTTCGCGCGTTCGGGTTCGGGTCGCGGACTGGTATCGAGCTTCCCGGCGAGACGGCCGGCATATTCCGCGCGCGCGATTCGTGGTCCATCCGCTCGAAGCCGACGATCGCGATCGGGCAGGAGCTGTCGGTCTCCGCCCTCCAAATGGTCGAGGCGGCTACCGCGCTCGCGAACCGGGGAACCTCGATCAAGCTGACCCTCGTGTCCCGCCTCTACGACCAGGACGGGACCCCGGTCTACGAACACCGCGTCCAACCCATCGCCCAGGTCGTTTCCCCGGCCACGGCGGAATTGATGCTGAGCTACATGCAGACGACCTCGGAATCGGGGACCGGCATCAGGGCGGCCGTCGGCGACCTGCCGATGGCGGTCAAGACCGGCACCGCGCAGATGCAGTCGTCGACGGGAGCCGGGTATAGTTCCACCGACTTTATCTCGAGCTGCATCGGCATCTTCCCGGCGAACGACCCGCGGGTGATCCTGTACCTCGCCATCGTCAAGCCGGTCGGCGAGACCTATGGAGGCAGGATCGCGGCGCCCGTCGTGTCGAAGGCGGCGAACGTCCTCATCGATTACCTCGGCATGGGACGCGGGGGCGCCACCTCGGTGCGCCATACCGGGATCATCCCGGTACCGCGCAATCGGCCGGTCGAGATCGGCACGGTGATGCCCGACCTGACCGGTGTGCCGAAGCGCATGCTAACGAGGCTCCTCGACCGGAAAGACATCACCGTCGTGATCGTCGGCGACGGGTACGTGACGAGGCAAAGCCCCGAGCCGGGCTCGCCCGTCGAGCGGGGGACGAGGATTGAGCTTACCCTTGAGTGATACCCTCGCCGGGAACCTCGCCCTCCTGCGCGCGCGGTTTCCCGAGCTCGCCCGCCTCGTCTCGCTCGGGACCGACGAGGAGGCCGCCGCTCTCGCGGCGCGCGTGCCGACGGACTGGCGCGTCGAGCCCACTCCGTCAGGCTCGCCGACCCTGACGGTCCGCGGCGTCCCCGTCCACTCAAGGTACAACCCATTGCGCGAGGCCGAGCGCGCACTCGCCGAGGGAAGCCTCGCGAGCCCCGACGGGATGGCCTTCGCGGGCGCCGGCCTCGCCTACCTCCCCGAGCTCTACGCCGCCCGCAACCCGAACGCCCCGGTCGCCATCGTCGAGCCGGACCTCTTCCTCTTCCTTCTCTGCCTCTCGGCGCGCGACCTATCGGGATTGCTCTCGCACGAGCGGCTTACCCTCGTCGTCGGGCTCGCGGCCCCGGACGCCAACGCCGTCATCGAGGCGGCCGGGCTCGATTCCCTCCCCGTCCACGAAAGTCCCGCGCTCGCGGCGCCGAACGCGGCGTGGTTCGCGGAATGGGCGAGCATCAGAAAGCGAAACCGCGAGAAGAAGGAAATCAACGCGAACACCCTCCGCCGCTTCGGTGGCCTGTGGCTCCGGAACATGGCCCGCAACCTCGGCCACATGCGCGACCTCGCCGGCATCGAGCTGATCGGGAACCGATTCTCCGGCATGCCCTTCGTCGTCCTCGCCGCCGGGCCCAGCCTCGACCGGATACTGCCGCGCCTGGCCGAGCTTCGCGAGCGGGCGGTCATCGTCTGCGTCGACACCGCCTGCCGCGCCGCCTCGCGCGCGGGCGTCGAGCCCGACTTCGTCGTCCTGGTCGATCCCCAATACTGGAATTTCAGGCATCTCGACGGGGTCTCCGCACCGCGAAGCGTCCTCGTCACCGAGGCCGCGGCCTATCCCCCGGTCTTCCGCTTTCAGTGCCGCGCCCGCCTCCTCGCCGCCTCGCTCTTCCCGCTCGGATCCTACCTTGAGGCGCGCACCCGGCCGCGCGGCGCGCTCGGCGCCGGGGGATCGGTATCGACGAGCGCGTGGGACCTCGCGCGGGTCCTCGGCGCGGGATCCATCCACATGGCCGGCCTCGACCTCGGCTTTCCCGGCAGGCAAACGCATTTTCGGGGAAGCGTCTTCGAGGAGCGGACACACGCGGACTCGACGCGCCTCTGCCCGGCCGAGACGTCGGGAACCGCCGCCCTCTACGGGGCCGGCCCGCGCCCCGTGCCTGACTACCTCGGGGGAACCGTGCTGAGCGATAAGCGGCTGATCCTGTACGCTTGGTGGTTCGAAAGCAAGCTCGCGAGCCATCCCGAGGCCCCGACGTTCACCCTGACCCCGGAAGGGACGCGGATCCCCGGCTTTCGCGTCGCCGCGATCGAGGAACTCCTCGCACTTCCCCGGATCAGGCCCGAGATCGACCGCGCGCTCGACGCCCTCGCCGCCGAGGCCGATCGTTGGACCGCGCCGGGACCCGAGAAGGACGCGCGAGATCACGCCTTCGCCTCGGCACTCGCCGAGCTCGAGCGCGACCTCGCCGCCCTTAAAACCCTCGCGTCGCGGGGCGCCCGGCGCTGCGCCGACGAACGGGCAGGACGAACGGCGCGAAAAATGGACCCAGCCGCCTTCGCGCGCGAGCTTGCCGAGATCGACCGCGCCATCCTGGCGAACGGGGCGAAGGAGGTGTCGGCGATGGTCTTCGCGGCGGAACCCGAGGCCGAGGCCGATCCCCTCGCCGCGTCCCTCGCCACCTACCGGGCGATCGCCGAGGCCGCCGACCAAAACCTTCGAGCCCTAAAAAAAGACTAAAGATCCGGCGATACCGGCCGATACTCTGTATGTAGGCTGTACATATGGAACGGCGAAAGAGATTGACGTCCAGTCGCCGTTCGTGCCCTGCATCGGGTAGGGTCGGGTTAGTCCCGATACCCTTCCCGGCCTTGCGCCCCTTTCCAGAGGAGCCGCAAGCCGAAAAAACGCGAGGCTGTCCGAAAACCTTCGGACAGCCTCTTTTTTTGCGCGACGAACTGAAAAACGGCTAGGAGAAAAGCCAGGCACCCGCCTCGTCGAGCAATTTCCCCACCATCACGACGTACATCTGGGATCGCGCCTCATCGACCGCCCTATCCCACCGCGCTCGCGAGAACCGGGCGCGAACCCGATCGCGGGCCTCGGCCGCCGCGGACCGGGCTTCCTCGGCCCGAGCGGGATTTCCCCGCGCGACGGCCCCTCCCGCGAGATACCCGGCAAGGGCGACGACGATCGGGTCGCGAGCCGTACGGGAGAGGGAGACCAGGGCGTCGACGGCGTCCTTCTTCCCCATTTGCCGGGCAAAACCGAGGAAGAAGCCCATCCAGTCGGCGTCTGGCCCGGACCGAAAGCGATCCTGCGCGGCGAAGGTCTCAAGCCCGGGGTAGTCGCCGGCAAGGAGACGGGCCGCCGCGAAGTGGGGCCCAAGGGAATCAAGAAGCCGGGGCCGCTTAGCCGCCAGCAGGGCCTCCAGGCGAGCGATCGACTGAAAGTCGGCGAGCAGGATCAGGGCGTCGCAAAGCAGGCGCACCGTCCGCCGCGTAAGGCGACCGCGGTCGAAGACCTGCCGCTCCAGGTGGGCGGCGAGCGCCGGCCAGTCCTCGCGCTCAAGCAGGACGAGGGTTCGCCCATTTAGGACGAATAGGAGGTTCACCCCGGCGATCAACAGCAAGAACACGGCGGCGAGGTACCAGTTGCGAAGCCAGAACTCGGCCATGAAGCCCGCGTCAAGGGCGAAAAAAGGGGTGAAAAAAACTATAAGAAAGGATACAATTAGTACGATATTAAAAGTAACGACCAAGAACTTGAATTTCATCGACCGCGCTCCTTAAGCGATGTCGGCAGTGTACTACAGGGGACGAGAGTAAGTGAATACCTTTAGCGTGCCGGAACTGCCAATCGACAATTACTTCACGCAGGATCTGCTGCTTGACAAGAAGTTCCTCCTCCTCACCCCCGGAGTACCGGTCGCGGCCGGCCTTAAGAAGGCCCTGACCGATTGGGAATTCTATAAGGCATATTCCGAGGGGCGACCCACCGAGAAGAGCGAGGTTTCCGAGCCGGTGTCCTTCGCCGGGTCCCTCGAGGACGAGCAGGTCGCCGAGGCGAAGGAAGCGCCCCCCGCCCGCGAGCGCGAGGCCGAGCAGGTCCCGAGCGACGCGTCCGACGAGGCCGTATTCGCCGCCGCCGAGCGGACGTATAACGAATACCAATCATTTATAGCGGAGATATACACGCGATACGCGACGAGGAAGGAGCTTAACCTCCAGGCGATATCCGACCGTGTTAAGGGCCTGTGCGAATTCGTGCGGGACAACAAGAAACACGCGCTCCGCGTCCAGCCATCCCAGGAAAGCCGCGACAAGAACTACCTCGTCGTCCACTCGATGCGATCGACGGTCTACGCCCTCGTCATCGGGCTTCAGCTCAAGTTCCCGCTCCACAAGCTGATCGAGCTCGGGGTGTCCTGCATCCTGCACGAGATCGGGATGATACGCCTCCCGCCGCAGCTCTACATGGGCACGAAGGTCTTAAGCCCCGTCGAGAAGAACGCCATCTTCACGCATCCCGTGATCTCGTACAACATACTCAGGGAGTTCTCGTTCCCGCTCAACATCTGCCTCGGCGTGCTTGAGCACCACGAGCGGGAAAACGGGGACGGGTATCCCCGCAAGCTCACGAAGGAAAAGATCTCGATCTACGCGAAGATCATCGCGGTCGCCTGCTCGTACGAGGCGGTCACCGCGCCCAGGCCCTACAAGGAGGCGCGCGACGCCTACTCGGGCATCATCGACATCATGAAGAACGTGGGGAAGCAGTACGACGAGACCGTGATCCGCGCCCTCTTGTTCTCGCTTTCGCTCTACCCGATCGGCCTCTACGTGCTCCTCTCGAACAACAAGATCGGCCAGGTCGTCGACGTCAATCCCGAGAACCCGCGCTACCCGGTGGTGCAGCTCCTCGGCGAGGCAAAGTCCGACGGAAAGCCGAAGCTCGTCGAGACGAGCGAGTACGGCGTCACGATCGCGCGCCCCCTCACCAAGGAGGAGGGCGCCGTCCTCGTTAAGTCCTAGACGAACAGGGTAACCTCGCCAGCCGCCGCCGCGCCCTCCACGTCGAAGCCGGCTATCCTGCCAGCCTCCTCCTTATGCGCCGTTATCGTGAATTTCTCGACCATCGAGCGGAACCGCTCGTCGTGGATGGCCCACGACTCGATCCCCAGGTCGGCGAGCGCGCGGTCGCGCTCCTGCTCCTCAACGACCCGCTTCCGCGAAGCCTCGTCGCGGAACGAGGCGACGGCCGCCTCGACGCCCGAGAGCTCCGAGGCGAGCGCGTCGACGCGGCGGCACATCGCCTGGAAGGAATCGGGATAGACCTGCAGGCGGAGCACCGCGCCGGAAAGCTCCTCCTGGCACTCGCGCATGCGGTTGAAGAAGGAAAGCTTCCCGTCCCTGACGCGCTCGAGGTCCGCGTGGTCGCGCTCCGAGCCGGAGGCGAAGTCCGCGATGAGCTCCTCGATGCCGGAGATGAACGCGTCAAGCTCTTTTCGCGTCGACTGCACGCGCTCGTCGGCGCGCAGGATGAGCTCGCTCATGTGGTCTACCGTGCCGCGCACGGCGGCGATCGCGTCGTTCTTCGCGACCTCGATCTGCTGGGTGATGCGGACGTGCTGAAGCCGGGAGATGACGGGCTTAATCGTGTCGAAGAGGTCCCTGAGCCGCTTTACCTCGGAGACGATGACGGAGCTGTCCCGGACGAGCCCGCGCTGCCCGCGCTGGAAGGAGGCGATGCGGTCGACGTAGTCGCGGAACCGGGAAACCATGCGCTCGAGGATGTCGGCGAGGGAATCCGGGCTTTTCGACCTCGGGTCAAGGAAGCGGGAGACGAAGCGGGACCGCAGCGCCTCGACGGCGGCGAGGCGATCGCGCACCTCGGCCCAGTCGCGCGCGAAGCCGCGCACCGAGTCGGCGAGATGGGCGTCGACGTCGGAAAGGATCTTCTCGACGAGGGCGAGGATCTCGACGTTGAACGAGAGCCGGTCAAGGCGGGCGTGGGACTCCTCCCCCGTCGCGCTCTCGTCGAGCCCGTCAAGGGCGAGCACTACCTGATCGATCGATTGGCGGACGATGTCCTGGATTTGAAGGGAGCCCATTGCGGACCGGATCGGATCGCGGACCCGCTCGGCCTCGCGCGCGAGCTCGAGGAGGGCGGAGCCGGCCTCCTCGACGACGCCGCGCACCCGCATGGTCTCGTCGTCGCGCCCCAGGGCCTCGATCCCCCGCTGGGTCTCCGTAAGGGCGCCGAAGGAGCCGCGCAGGCCCTCGTTCCGCTCGACGATGCGGGACTCGCCGGCTTTGAGGTCGTCGGTAAGCCTGATGAGGCGGGCCGACAGGGCCTTGAGGTGCTCGGTGATGCACGAGAAGGCGCGTCCCCGCTCGCCAGACTTAATCGAGATCACCATCGCGTTCAGCGAAATGACCTCGAGTTCCTCGGAATCGGTGCGGATCTGGACGACGCGCTCGTTCACCCCGGAAAGGCCGGCCATCCGCTCGCTTAGGGAGCGGAAGAGGCCCTCGTTCCGGCGCTGAAAGGAGGCGAATGAACCCGCCTCGTCGGCGTCGGCGCTGGCGAAGCCCTCGCGAAGGTCGGCAATCAGGGCAGTGAGCGTGTCTACCGGATTCCCGCCCACGTCGCGCTCAAAGGACAGGAGGGCGGGGAATAGCTGGCCCAACTCGACGTATATATGCTCGGTCGCGTCGCTCGCGCGTCGAACGCCCGACTCGATCTCGGCGAAGTTCATCCCTAAACTATAATTGGGGACGGGTGAAATGTAAAGGGACGGGTGAATCGGATTGACCGCGTGGTCCTTTCTGGGTACTGTACTCATATACGCTTTCCACCGGAGGTTCGCCAGTATGGGTAAAGGACTAAAGACGCTCGTAATCGTGCTCGCCGTGATCGGCGTGATCGTTTTCTCGGTATATCGTTTCTTCGCCGGAAACTACAACGCGATGGTTTCCCTGCAGGAGGACGCGAAGGGCCAATGGGGACAGGTCGAGAACGTCTACCAGCGCCGCCTCGACCTCATCCCGAACCTCGTCGCGACCGTCAAGGGCTACGCGAAGCACGAGTCCGAGGTGCTCACCCAGGTGACCGAGGCCCGCGCGAGGGCAGGCGGCGTCATGAACGTCTCCGACGAGGTGCTGACCGACCCGGAGGCGTTCGCCCGCTTCCAAAAGGCGCAGAACGACCTGAGCGGCGCGCTGCAGCGACTGCTCGTGGTGACCGAGAACTACCCCGACCTCAAGGCGAACCAAAACTTCCTCGCGCTGCAGGACCAGCTCGAGGGGACGGAAAACCGGATCACCGTCGAGCGCCAGCGCTATAACGAGATCGTCACCGCCTACAACAAGTTCATCAAGCAGTTCCCGCGCGCGATCGTGGCGAACATGGGCGGCTTCCGCGAGCGCGCCTACTTCACCGCGGCGGAAGGCGCCGAGCGCGCTCCCGAGGTATCGTTCGAATGACCGCGGCCTCCCTCATGCGGAGGCTCCGCCTCACGGGCGCCGACCTCGACGGCATCGAGCGCGCGGTGCGCGAGGCGGAGCGGCGCACCGACGGGGAGATCGCCGTCGCCGCGATACCGCGGAGCGACGACTACTCATTCCACGAGCTCTTCGCCTCCGTCATGCTCGGGCTCGCCGCGTCGGCGGCCGCCCTGCTCGCGCGGGATCAGGTGCTCGCCCTGCTTGACCGGGCATTCTGGCACGTGGAGCCCTGGGTCCCGGCCCTCGTTCACGGCCTCGTCGGATTCGCCGTCACCGCCCTCGCCTTCCTCCTCGCGAACGTCCCGGCGATCGACCGGTTGATCGTGCCGAGGCGGGCGAGAAGCCGCGCGGTGCGAGACCGCGCCCTGAGGCATTTCGTCGAAAGCGGGGTCTACGCGACGAGGAACGGGACGGGGATACTGCTCTTCGTTTCCTACCTTGAGCGCGAGGTCCACGTCGTCGCCGATCGCTCGGTCGCGGCGGAGGTTCCCCAATCGGAATGGGACGCCCTTGCGGGCTTAGTCGCCGCCGGGATCAAGAAAGGCAAGGCCGCCGAGGCCCTGCGCGACGCGGTCTTACGCGCGGGCGACCTTCTCGCCGCCCGGTTCCCGGCAAGCCGCGACAACCCGAACGAGCTTTCGAACGCCCTCGCGATCCTGGAGGCCAATTCATGATAGCCCTCGCATGGCGCCGCGCCGCACTTTGCGCCGCGATCCTCGTCGCGGCCTTCGCCGCGCCCGGCCCCGCGTTCGCCGTCGAGGTACCCGTCCTTGACGGGCCGGTCAACGACCTCGCCGACGTCATCCCGGCGGAGGCCGAGGCCGAGATAGAAGCCTACCTTCTCGACGTCGACGCGCAAACCACCGTGCAGATCGCCGTCCTTACCGTGCCCTCGCTCGACGGGGTCCCGATCGAGGACTACTCGATGCGCGTCGCCGACGCGTGGAAGCTTGGCCAGGCGGACAAGGATAACGGCGCGCTGCTCGTCGTCGCGCTCGAGGAGCGATCGGTCCGCATCGAGGTTGGGTACGGGCTCGAGGAGAACCTTACCGACGCGAAGTGCGGGCTCATCATCCGAGGGGTCATCGTCCCCTCGTTCAAGGAAGGCGACTACGCCACCGGGATCGCCGAGGGCCTGCGGAACATCGTCGGTGTCGCGACCGGAAACGCCGAGATCGTCGCGCGCGAGGTATCAGAACCTCAAACCAGCTCAAGTGGCTCAAGCGCGATCGCGATCGTCATCTTCCTGATCATCCTCTTCCTAATGATGAGCTCGGCGGCGCGGAACGGCGCGCACCGGGGACGCGGGACTGGCGGGCTAGGCGGGCCATTCGGCGGCGGTTGGTCAGGCGGCGGATTCTCGTCAGGCGGCGGCGGGGGATTTTCCTCCGGCGGCGGGTTCTCCGGGGGCGGCGGCGGCTTCGGCGGCGGCGGATCCTCGGGCGGCTGGTAAAGACGCGGCGTGCGAGGCTAGACCGACCGAAGGGCGGCGACCTCGTCCGCCGAAAGCTCGCGATACTCACCGCTCGCGAGCGCCGGGTCGAGCGAGAGCTCGCCCATCGCGACTCGCTTGAGGTAGGCGACCTCGTTCCCAATCACCTTCATCATCTTCTTCACCTGATGGTGTTTCCCCTCCTGGATCGTCACCTCGACGGCGCGCGCGGGATCGACTCCCGGCCTTGGGAGCGCGGCGCGCGCGAGCCTCGCCGGTAGGCACACGTAGCCGTCTCGGAAGGCGACGCCCGAACGGAACAGCTCGACGAAGAGCGGGAGGTCGGCGTCGGAAACCGGGTCGCGGAGTTCAACGTAATAGGTCTTGTCGACGCCGGAGCGCGGGGAGGTAAGTCGGTGAGTGAGGGGCCCGTCATCCGTCAGGACGAGAAGCCCCTCGGTATCGAGATCGAGTCGGCCGACCGGAAAGAGGGCCATCGCGGACCAAGGCGCGCGCAGAAGCGACATGACCGTCTCGTTAACGGGATCGTCCGTCGAGGTAACCACCCCGGCGGGTTTGTTCATCATTAAATAGTGAGACTGCCCGACCGGAGCGGGCGAACCTGCGACCTCGACGGGCTCGGTCTCGGGATCGACCTCCCGCGCGGGATCGAGCGCGCGCTCCCCGGCGACGGTGACCGCGCCCGACCTAAGCAGGCGCTTGACGTCCCGCCTCGATCCGTACCCGGCGTTCGCGAGGAGCTTATCGAGGCGACTTCTCATTCGCGGTCAATTCCATCTTGAGGAGCTTGCCCGCGCGCTCGAGCGCGCCCGTCAATGTGACGAGGTCGACGTGCGGGGGAACGTGAATCTGCAGGGAGAACTTTATGCGGTCGGAGGAGAGGGTCTTCGCGACGTCCATCCCCCCAACGGCGATCTTGACGCCGGCGAGCTCTCGCTCGAGCAAGCCGTAATCGAAGTTTTTATCCTGGTACACGAGGTAGAGTGTCTTGATGTTCTTCGCCGGGAAGAAACGGGTCTCGAAGCGCTCGAGCACGGTAAGCGTGCCGAGGGCGATGAGAAGGGTAACCCCGGCGGCGAGGAATGCGCCGAGGCCGGAGGCAAGGCCGATGGCGGCGGAAACCCAGATCGTGGCCGCGGTGGTGAGCCCCTTGATGTTGAACCCCTGCCTGATGATCGCGCCACCGCCGAGAAAGCCGATCCCCGAGACCACCTGGGCCGCGAGCCGCGCGGGGTCGCCGATCCGGGCGATCGAGGGATCGGAAAGGGAGATGCCGCCCGAAAGCATCAGCGAGACGATCATCAATAGGGCGGAGCCGACCGAGATCAGTATATGGATCTTGAGCCCGGCGGGCTGGCGGTGCACTTGGCGCTCGAGGCCAAGGACGGCGCCCGCGACGAAAGCCGCCGAGAGCCGGACGAGGACGGGGTTAACGGCGTTGAGGAAGCTCGAATCGAGGCCGAACGCGGCGACGGTGTTCATGCGGACTACTCTAACCGGGAATCGCCGCGCGGTCAACGGCGGGTGTCCGACTCGTTTTTTTTTGGCCGTTTTTTCCCCCGTTCGGTATATACTTGTCGCATGGAAAGCATCTTGAACGAACTGGAAGGGATCGGGATCGTCCCGGTCATTAAGATAGAGGACGCCTCGCTGGCGGTGCCGCTCGCCCGCTCGCTCGCCGCGGGGGGCATCCCCTGCGCCGAGGTCACCTTTCGAACGGCCGCGGCCGAGGAATCGATCCGCCGCATCGCGGCCGAGGTACCCTCCGTGCTCCTCGGCGCCGGCACCGTGATCAACGAGTCGCTCGCCCGCAAGGCCATCGCGGCCGGCGCGCGCTTCGTCGTCGCGCCGGGCTTTAACCCCGCCGTCGTCGACGCGTGCCTCGAGGCGGGAGTCCCCGTCTTCCCCGGCGTCAACAACCCGAGCGGGGTCGAGGCCGCCCTCGAGAAGGGGCTGTCGTGCCTGAAGTTCTTCCCCGCGGAGGCCTCGGGCGGCGTCGCCATGATCGACGCCCTCGCGGGCCCGTTCCCCTCGGTTAGCTTTCTTCCCACGGGCGGGATCGGCCCCGACAACCTCGCCGACTACGCGCGGAGGCAAAACGTCCTCGCCGTCGGCGGGACGTGGATGGTCAAGCCCGACGCGGTCGAGGCCGGGCGATGGGACGAGATAAGCGCCCTCTGCAGGGAGGCGCGGCGCGCGATGCAGGGTTTCCGCATCGCCCACGTCGGGATTAACTCGCCCGACGAGGGCGCCGCGGCGGACGCGGCCGCCCTGTTCTCGATCTTCTCGAGTCCCGCGAAGCCGGGTGCCTCGTCGATATTCTGCGGCCAGGCCATCGAGGTGATGAAATCGCCCTTCCGGGGGACGCACGGACACCTCGCCGTCGAGTGCCTCAACGTCGAGCGCGCCCTCGCCTACCTCGCCCCGCTCGGGTTCAAGCCCGTCCCCGAGACCGCGAAGACGGGCAAGGGCCGTATCACGGTCGTATACCTCGACCGCGAGATCGCCGGGTTCGCCGTCCACCTCGTGCGGGCCGGCTGAAAAAATCGTGTAGCCATGGACGCCCCTTTACGCGTATACTGGATGATTATATGGACGTTGACCAGTTCCTAAACGAGACGCATAGCACCATCGACCAGATCCGCACCCCCGACGAGATCTCCACCGATATCGTCGTACTCAACCAGACCGAGCGCGCCCTCGTGAACCGCGTCTTCGAGAACCTCCGCGTCTACTCCCCCGAGACGATGGTCGGGGTCGCCACCCGCATCATGGACCTCGAGCGGCTCTCGGTCTCGATATCGCGCTACCCGTCGATGCACGAGCGCGGCATCCTCGCCGGGCGCGAGCGCTCGACCGAGACCCTGATCGACACCCTCTGCTGCTTCGGCGACGGCGAGCGGCTCCTTACGCTCCCGACCAAGGCCATCCTCGGCAAGGGATTCCTCGTCGCCAAGTTCCACGCGTTCGCCGCGATCACCAAGGTCGCCGTCAACTCCTTCTTCGCCGAGGAGGAGATACGGCAGCTCAGGCAGGCGACGCTCAACATCATGTTCACCCTGATGGCGGAGGACGTTTATATGTCCCTGCTCGACGACCCGAACCTCAACGACGAGGTCAGGCGCGACGTCGCCGAGTCGCTCGCCGAGCTCTGGGAGCACCGGCTCGACCACAACGTCGCGAGCGTCGCCCCGGTCCTCGACGCGGTGTGGACGGTGCGCGACAAGATCGCCCCGAACTTCGGCACCATGATCGGGACGAGCGAGCTTCTCCTCCTCTCGATCGCCCTCGACGACTCCTGGCAGAGCTTCATCTCGCGCAAGCTCGGGCAGGAGGACGTGGCCGCCGCGATGGAGGAATTCCTCTTCGGCCTCTCCTACGAGGACATATCCTTCATCCGGAAGGAGCTGAGAAACCGCGGCGGCGGCGCGATCGGCAGGGACGAGGTTCCCGGCATCGTCGGGCACCAAGTGGCCCTCGCGAACGAGGACCCCCGCATCTTCTTCCGCGCGTATACGCAGAGGCGAAACAACGCCGACGCGCGCAAGCGGCTCAACGCCCCGGGGCCCCGCAAGACCCTGGAGGATCACTACATGCAGTTCATCTTCGAGCAGCATCGGGAGGGGGCGCGGCATGGCTCCTGAACGCGAGCCTTTCCGGTTCGGCGAGAAACTCCGCGCGATCCGCGAGCGAAAGGGCTACACCCTCAAGGTCGTCGCCCAGGCCGCCGGGGTCAGCGAGAGCCTCGTCTCGCAGATCGAGAGGAACAGGGTTTCCCCCGCCATCGACACCCTCCTCGCGCTCGCGGACGCGCTCGAGATCGACCTTGAGTACCTCTTCGAGGGATACCGCCGCGAGCGGCCGGTCCGCCTGATCAAGGCAGACGAGCGGCGCCGCGTCGACGAGGCCGGGGTCCAATACGAGGAGATCGTCCGCCCGGTCGAGGGCGACGGCGCGCACGCGATCGAGTCCTACTACATCACGATACCTGCGGGCGGGCAAACCCAGCGCGGGTCCTACGGCCACCTTGGCCGCGAGTTCGGCATCGTCGTCGAGGGGGCAGCCGAGCTTCACTACGAGACGCGCGTGTTCGCCCTTGAACCCGGGGACAGCATCTCCTTCTCGGCAACCGCCCCGCACGTCCTCGTCAACAAGGGGCCGGCCCGCTTCCGCGCGCTCTGGGTCATCACCCCGCCCCAGCGCTTCTCCTAAGCGCCGCCTTCCGTCCCTTGCCTTTTTCCCCGACAGTGTTATAGTTAAAGAAAGCGCGCGCCCATCGCGCGCTTAACAAGGAGAATATATGAAACGTTCGCGCATCGTCGTTTACGCCGCGGCCCTCGCCGTCGCCGTCCTTCCGCTTTTCGCCGCGGGCAAGGACTCCCTCGATAAGTACTGGCAGCCCTCGGGTAAATCCTACCCCGCGGGCAAGGCCTTCAAGACCGCGGTCACGTGGGCGCCCGGCCAATACGTCGTCGTCGGTACCAAGACCAAGGGCAAGATCGAATCCGTCAGCAAGCAACTCGTCGTCCGCAAGGAATCGGGTGGATGGGTGATCGAGACCGTCAACATCGACAAGAAGGGAAAGGAAACGGCGACCCAGATGCTCCTCAAGGGCTTCGACACGGCCGTCTCGGCGAAGGACGCCTCGAAGATCACCATCGGATGGATGAAGATGCGCGACGAGGAAGGCCAGGTTACCGAGATCGGGGAGGAGCAGATGGCCCTCTTCGGGATGATCGCGAAGGCGTCGTACGAGAAGCTCGTCGTCAACGTCAGCGCGCCGAAGGAAGGCGGGCCGGTCGAGGTGCCTGCCGGCTCCTTCGCCGGCACCTGGTACACCAAGGACAGCGTCAAGATGCTCGGCATGACGGTCGAAACCGAGTCGTGGTATAACTCCGCAGTCCCCGTCAACGGGCTCGTGAAGTACCAAACCACCGACGGGAAGTCGGTGAGCGAGCTTCTCTCGTTCGGCTTCGACGGCAAGTCGACCTTCTAACGCAGAAAATTCCGAGCGCGGCGCGGCGCGCGCTCAGCGCAAAGAAAGGGCGCGGGGAAAACCCCGCGCCTTTTTTATATTTGCCCTACCGTTCCCGATCGCCCCACTCGATTGCCAAGCGAAGGAGTTCCTGCGTCGAGGGAACCCCGAGCCGGCGCTTCAGCTCCTCCTTGTGCGCGTCCACCGTTTTCTTGCTTATCGAAAGGCGCGCCGCGATCGAGTGGGAATCGAGGCCCTTGCCGACGAGGCGGAAAACCTGGAACTGCCTTTCCGAGAGGGAATCGACGGCGGCGAGGCCGGCAGCGGTCGCAACGATTGCCGCGTCGATCACGCGATCGCGCTCGCGCGGGCTGAGCCAGGTGCCGCCCGATGCGACGGCGTCCATGGCCTCGATGACGACGGGGGCGCTCTCTCCCTTCATCGCGTAGCCGTTCGCACCCGAGGCGAGGGCACGGCGGGCGTAATGACGTTCGTCCATCATGGAGAGGACCAGGATGCGCATGCCGGGCTTGCCTGCGCGCGCGCGCTTGACGAGCTCGAGGCCGTCCTCCTCGCCGAGCGACAGGTCGGCAACCAATAGGTCGGGGGACTCGCGCTCGACGAGCGCGATGCCGTCCCCAATCGTCGACGCGGTCCCGACGACCTCGTAGCGACCGGTCGATCCCAAGAGGACGGCGAGGCCCTGCGAGAATATCGGATGGTCGTCGACGACGACGACGCGGCGCTTGCTCATTTCACGATCCTCCCTCGGGGGACGCGCACCTCGACGGACGTACCCCCGCCGGCCGACGACGAGACGGCGAACGAGGCGCCGATCTGGCGCGACCGATACTCCATCGACTTGAGCCCGATGCCCCGGGGACGTCGGCCGCGCGAGCGGTCGGGACGCGGACCCGCGTTCCTCTCCGCGCGAGAATCGATCGCCGGGTCGCCCTGCCCGTCGTCACCGACGCGAAGCACCGACTCCGCGTCAGCGAGCGAGAGACTCACGACGGCCTCCCGCGCCCGCGAGTGCCGGGAAACGTTCTGCAGGGCCTCCTGCGCGATGCGGTAGAGGTTCACCCTCTCGGCGCGCGAGAAGGGCTCAGGCCCGTCCCCCGTCATGACGAACCGGAACGAGCAGCCGCCCTGCCCGTCCATCGCCTCGACGAGCGCGCGCAGTGAGTCGGCGAGGCTTACCGCGTCGATGTCGACGGGGAAGGAATCGCGCGCGTAGCGCCTCGTCCGCTCGAGGGTGTCCGCGGCCATCGCGGCGAGCATCCGGGCGCGCGGGTCGTCGCCCCCGAGGCTTTCGGCGACCATCATCATCGCGGCCAGCGACTGGCAGATGTCGTCGTGAAGGTCAACGCTGAAACGGAACCGCTCGAGGTCGCTGATCCTGAGAACCTCGCGCTCGAGCTCGAGGGCCCTCGTCCGCTCGTCCTCGAGGAGGTTTAAACGGGCAAGCGCGGCGGAAAGGAAGGAGGCGCACAGGCTCATGAACGGGTGGACGTCGTCCTCGGCCTCGTAATAAAGAAGCCCTATCTCGCCCTCCGCCGCGCGGAGGTGGATCAGGACTCCCGCGAACCCAGAATCAAGCGAGGTTAAGACCGACTCGAAGAAGGGCGCGAGCGCGACCCGGTCCCCGGCGCGCGAGGGGCACTCGCCACGCGCGTGAAGAAGGGTCGCCTCGTCCGGCATCGTCGCCAATGGCCTCGAAAAGGCGATCAGAAAGATCCGCGGCACCTCGACGCTCGAAAGGAACTCCTCGAGCGGTCCGACGATCCCGCCGCGATCGGTCGCCGCCATCAGGGACTGGGCGAGATACCCCGCGTCGCGGAGAAACTGCTCCCGGAGGACGTCGCTCCCGGGTCGCGCGGGCGCGGGATCGATGGCGTCCGGGCAGCCGCATGAGGCGCGGCGCACGAAGGCCGCCGGTATCAAGGTCCGTCGAGGTACCGCCTCGCCGCGCGACATCCGCGCGAGCGCCCCGACCGAGGCGGCGCCGAGCTCGGCGAGGGGCTGGCGCACGGTGGTGAGGCCAGGGCGCGCAAAGCGCGCGTGCGGGATGTCGTCGAAGCCGGTAATCGGGCAGTCGGCCCAAAGAGGCTCACGCGCCGCGCGGAGGAATTTTCGCGCCCCAAGGGCGATGTCGTCGCTGCCGGCGACGATCGCGTCGACGTCGCGGCTCGCGTGCCCGGCGAGGTACTCGCGCGCCATCCGCACCCCGGCCGACTCGCTGAAGAGATCGCCGCGCATCACGGTAACCGAGCACGGAAGCCCGCGCGCCCGTTCGCGATCGATCCGCGCGAGGACGGAGAATTCGCGCTCGCGGCTGTCGGCGTTCGTCGCTGGCCCGCCGAGGTACAGGAAGCTCCGATACCCATGATCCTCGATCAAGTGGTCGAGCAGACGGTCGAAGGCCTCGGCGGCGTCGACGAGCACGGAGGGCCAGCCAAAAAGCTCGGCGCCTATCGAGACGATCCTGCGGCCCTCGAGTCCCGCGGGCGGGGACGGCGGCGGGTTTGCCTGATCGACTATGATCGACGAAAGAAGGAGGATGCCGTCGAGGCGCAAGAAGGCGAGCGCCGGAAAGAGGGTCGCGCCGGGATCGCGGCAATGCTCGAAGGTCTCGCCCTGCACGCACACGAGCTGAATGCCCAGCCGCCGGGCCGCCTCGCGAACCCCGGCGTACACCGATGACTGATACTCCTCGTCGAGGTATTTAAGGAAAAGGCCAATTCGCATCCAGGCGCTCCTCGCCGCCAGTATACCCCGCTTTCGAGCCATTGAGAACACGGGCTCGATAGGTATCCCTACCTAGGCGCGAATAGGTATAAAAGCCGATTCCGCGCGGGCGAAACACCAAGTATCATGTGCTATCAACTGCAGGAGGATTGTTATGAAAAAGACAATCGTTTTTTTGCTGGCGGTGGCCTTCGTGTTCGCGTCGTGTAAGTCCGCGGACTCGGCCTCGACCGCCGACTCCAAGACGCCAAAACTCTGCGCCCTGACTTTCGACGACGGGCCGAACGTCGACAAGACGCCCCTCGTCCTGGAGAAGCTCGAGAAGCACAAGGTCGTCGCGACCTTCTTCCTCGTCGGCCAGCTCGTCAACGACGAGACTAAGCCCGTCCTCGACCGCGCGGCCGCCCTGGGCTGCGAGTTCGGCAACCACTCGTGGGGTTGGGCGAGCATGAACCAGATGTCCACGGAGGAAATCAAGGAATCCGTCTCCATGACGGCCGCCGCGATCAAGAAGTACACCGGGCAAACCCCGCGCTTCTTCCGGCCGCCGAACCTCGCCACCAGCGACGAGATGTACGACGCGATCGGCCTCCCGTTCGCCGAGGGCGTTCTCGGCATGGACTGGGCGGGCTGCAATACCTCGGCCAAGGACCGCGCGAACAACGTCCTTTCCGGGATGAAGGACGGGGCGATCATCCTCCTCCACGACGTCCAGCCCGAGCCGCACCCCACGCCGGCCGCGCTCGACATCCTGATCCCGGCCCTGAAGAAGCAGGGCTACGAGTTCGTCACCGTCAGCGAGCTCTTCCGCCGCAAGGGTATCGACCCCGCGGGCAGGCAGTACCAAATGTGGAAGTACGTCGAGTGATCGACTGATCGCGCGCCGGGCATAACAGCCCGGGCGCGACCGGTTAGGCCTTCGGCCTGATCGGCACCTGTATCTCGGTTTGAAACTTCCGCGGGGACCGGGGAAGGATCATCCCCGGCCCCTTTCGGTAAATCTCCCGGCACGGGGAATCCGCCTCGAGAGAACGCTCCCGCAGGGCGTCGAAGAGGACGCGGTAGGTTTCCCCAATCGTCTCGTACGGGCCGTAGTGCACCAGGCTCAGGACGCGGATCTCCGGCAGCAGGCGACACTCGATGCCGGGGACCGATACCTCCTTACGCACGGGGACCATCGCCTCCATGTCGGCGTCGTCCTCCCGAAACTCCCGATCGTAATAGATGCAAAACGGCGCCCCGGAGCAGTAGCGCCCAACCTTCTTAAAAAGCTCGGTGAAGCGTACGCCGACGTCGGCGTACCGTCCCTTAAATCGAATCCCGCACGCGTAAGTCGGCGCGGTCCTCAGTTCCCGTATCTCCCTATCTTCCTTCATGATCGTCTCCTTCCCCGTCTCGAGGTACAGGGCAATCCGGTCGCGCACGCGGCGCATCCGGACGAGCTCGCGGTCGACGGACTCGAGCCTCCGCTCGAGATGACGCGCGAGGTCAAGGTCGTCCTGGCACGCCGAGAGGATATCCTTCATCTCCCGGTGGCTGAACCCAAGTTCCTGGAGGAGGACGACGACCTGCGCGCGCCGCCAGGATTCCTCCCCGTAAAGACGATAGCCAGTCTCGGGATCGACGCGCTCGGGAACGAGTATTCCCTCCTCGTGAAAGAGGCGCAATGCCTTCGCCGTGAGCCTCGTCGACGCCGAGAATTCGCCTATCGTCAGCATGCGCTACTCCTTCCGCCTCGCCGCGTTAAGGATAGTATAAAACTCCCGCTCGTTCCCGTACAGACGCAAGGCGATATCCCGTAGGGCCGCGTACTCCGAGCGCCGCCCATCCGCGCTCAGCGCCTTATAGGAAGCGGCGAAGGCGCGGAGCCGTGCCGAAAGGGCGTGCCAGTCGGCGATCGCGGCGTCGAGCGGATCAAGGGCATTGGCAAGCGAGCGATAGCTCGATCGCGTCGCGGCCTCGGCGAGGAAGTCGCGGTAGAGTCGGCGGAACGCGGCGCCCCCGGTTCCGTAATCCTCGATCGTCCCCGCTAGGTACTCGAGGACGGCGGGGACGAGAAAGGGCTTTGGCCCGTAGGTCTCGAGCTCGGCGAGGTCGTCGCCGAAGCGGGACAGGGCATCGAGGCTACCGGCCGAATTCGAGCCAACCTCGCTGAGCGATGCCTCGACGAGCCGATCCCAATCGAGACGGTACCCGGCGGCCGCCCTCTCCGCCCACGAATACTCCCCGCGCGGCGGGAAGACCTTTGTCCGCGAGGTCCGCGCGCGGTGCAGGTCCTTAAGACGAATCTCCCTGAGGCCGGCGAACTCGGTGTCGCTCACGAAGGCAACCTCTCGCCGATCGTCGATCGCGAACAAGGTGATCATGTGCCAGCCGAAGGAAAGATGCCGCGGGCCGTATTTCCCGCCGTACCGATAGGGCAAGAAGCGCATGTCCGTCCTGAGCACTACCGGCACGCCGCGCGCAAGAAGGGAACGGATCTCGGCCCAGCCCCAATCGCCCGCGAGCCGAGCGTCCCCGTCGCCGGGCAAACGCCGCTCCCAGGCTATGCCGGCGCCCTCGTAGAACACCTCGCGCATCCGCTCGTTCCGCGCCCCGATGAAGGGGAACGTCCCCCGCTCGAGCCGGAACGCCAAAGCCCCGCCTCCGCCCGCGATCATCGGCTCGGTGACCGGGTATCCGAGGGCGATGAGGGCGTTCATCATCGCCGAGCTTTCGCAGTGGCCGCCCGCGAGGGGAACGACTCCCGCGAGGGGGTTGGGGTCCGCGCCCCACCGCGACGAGTCGCCCGCGCGCGCCCCATCGCGCCACGGCCGGGCGCACGCCGAGAAGAGAACGGTCGCGCACATCGCCAGAATCCATTTCATCTTCGTACCTCCGCTTTAAGGAATGCGCCTTGCCCCTGGGGCAAGGTCAAGCGCGGAGTTCGTTTTTTTTAAGTGTATTGCCGCCCTAGCAAAGGAAGCTTTGGACCTCGGCGGAGGGATAGTGATAGACGCTTCCGCAGTAATGGCAAACGACCTCGAGGGGGTCGGGACCGTTCTCGGCCATGTCGGCAAGCTCGGCCCGGTCGAGACCGCGCAGGCGGTCGGCGAAGCCCTCGCGTGAGCACGCGCAATCGTAGACGACGTCGCGCTCGAGGGCGACCGAGGGGGAGAATTCCCGGAAGAGCCCGTAGATGACGTCGTCCCGATCGCCGCCCTCGGCGAACCACTGCCCGATCGAGGGCATGGCGGCGAAGGCGCGCTCGCAGGCCGCGACGATATCCGGATCTGCGCCCGGCATCGTCTGCAGGAAGAGCCCTCCCGCCCCGACGACGCGGCCTTCGCGGTCGAACTGAATGCCGGTGTTGAACGCGGTGTTCGTTTGCTCGGAGACAAGGAAGTACTCGGCGAGGTCGCGCGCGACGTTTCGGTGCTTGATGGCGACGGTCCCGGTCATCGGCTCGCGGCTTCCCTCGGGGAAGCGGATCACGGTGACCGTGCCCTCGCCGAAGTAGGGCGCGAGGTCCCAGCTCGCCGGGGGTTCCGTCACCGGTATGGGATCCTGCAACAGAAAGCCGCGCACCGAGCCCAGGCTCGACGCCTCGACGCTGAATCCGGCGGCGGGGCCGGCGGTATCGTAGCGGAATACCGCGCGGTCGCGCCCCTTCATCGTCGGGATCAAGAGGGCGCCCGAAAGGCAGGCTTGGCCGAGGACGAGGGCCTCGAGGACGCCGAGGCGGTGCTGGGCGCGCATCCGGTTGACGAAGCGGGTACCGTGGAAAAAAGCGCCGCGGAGGGCGCCGTCCGCAAGGATGAAAATTGACATGCCATCGGGATGCATCGCGGAGAGCCGGGCTTCGAGCTCGGCGTCGCCTAGGGGGGCCGTAATCATGGGAGGGATTATATAGGCAACCCTCCACTGGACGCAAGGTTGAAAAATGGCTACACTAGAAACATAGTATGACAAAGGAAACAAATGCCCGCCCCGCGGGCCACCCCACCCCGATCCGGGACCGAGCAGCCCTCCCGATGGTTGCGCTGACCCTCCCCATCATTTTTGAGAACATCTTCCGCATCGTGGTGTCCTCGGTCGACATCATCATGCTGAGCTCCTACTCGCAGGAGGCGGTCGCCGCCGTCGGGATGGTCGCCCAGTACATCTTCTTCATCCAGATACTCTTTAACGTGATCTGCATCGGGACGAGCATCGTCCTCTCGCAGTACCTTGGGGCGGGCCGCATGGACGACTCAAGGCACGTCGCGCAGGCGAGCGCGGTCATGGTCCTCGTCACGGCGCTCTCGCTCTGCTCGACGGTCCTTCTCGGCGGCCGCGCCTTCCTCGGGCTTTACGACATCGCTCCGTCGGTCCGCGACTTCGCGTGGCAGTACTTCGCGATCTTCGGCGGGGTCGGCTCGCTCTTCACCGCCTTCAACATGCTGCAGGGCACCGTGCTCCGCGCCTACGGCTATACCCGGGACGCGATGTACGTGTCGTTCATGGCGAACATCCTCAACGTGATCGGCAACGCGCTGGCACTGTACGGCTTCTTCGGCCTTCCCGTCACCGGGGTCGTCGGCGTCGCGGTGAGCTCCGCCTTCTCGCAGGTCGCGGCCTGCGCCGTCCTCGCCTGGCGCATCCGCCGCCATCCCGACGTCCAGTTCCCGCTCCGCGGTTGGAAGCAAATCCCCCGGTCGATATACCGGACCATCCTCTCGATCGGGGTTCCGACCGCCGGCGAGAACCTCTCGTACAACGTCGCCCAGATCGTCATCATGGCGATGGTCACGACCTTCGGGACCTTCGCGATGTCGGCGATGGTCTACACCCAAACGATCGCCCGCTTCGTGTTCGCGATCGCGATGTCGATCGGTACCGCGGTGCAGATCAAGACCGGCTACTTCGTCGGCGCCCGGCAGCCCGAGTCCGCGTACCGTCGCCTCTACCGCTACCAGGCCGTCGGCACGGGCATCTCGATATCGCTGATCCTGCTGATCAACCTCCTCAAGGGCTCGATCATCCCGCTATTCACCCATACCCCCGAGATCGCCGCGCTGACCTCTACCCTGCTCCTCTTCTCGATCTACATCGAGACGGGTCGGTCGCTGAACCTGGTCACCATACCCGGCCTCAAGGGCGCCGGGGACGTGCGCTTCCCCGTCCTCTTCGGCATCGTCTCGATGTGGGGACTGATGGTCCTTGGCGGCTGGATTCTCGGGATGCGCGTCGGCCTCGGACTCGTCGGCATCTGGCTCGCCATCGGCACCGACGAAACCGTCCGCGGGGTCGTCATGCTCTTCAGGTGGCGAAGCAAGCGCTGGATGACCAAGGCGATCGCGTAAAACCTTTTTACCACCCACGCGGGCGGCTCGTTTAATTCCCCGGACCGGCGTGCTAGAATTCTCGCCATGAATTGCTTTGCCTACGCTCTTTCGGGCGCGCTTGCCCTCGCCGTGACGGCGCAGGGAGCGCGAGGTCAGGAAACGGGGGAAATCGATCCCCGCGTCATGGCCTACTTCCGCTCCCAATACCGGAAACCCGTGGTCGGCGCGATCGCGACCGACGCGACGGTGCCCCTTCCGGGTATCCGCATGTACTCCGTGTGCGAGGAATCCCAACTCGTCGAGGATCCGCTGATCCCGGATCGCTGGGCGGTCACCAGCCAGTACCGGTTTTTCCGCGCCGAGATGATGCACAAGGCCTTCGAGGCGGAGCGGCTCGCCCCCGCGAACGCCGATCAAGCCCTTGCCTACGCCCATGCCTTTCTCGTCTACAAGGAAGGCTCGACGAGGGCCGTAACCGATCTATCCAAGCTCGCCCACCGCCTTCCGGCGGGCGTCGGTACCGCCGGGCTCCTTCCGGAGGCGCGCGAAATCCCGGGAGGATACCGCGTCACCATTACCTTCATCATGGGCGACGGCCGCTGGTGCCGAATTCCGGAGGTTTTAGTCCGCTATACCGTCGAAATCACGGGATGGATGTACCGAATCGAGTCGGACGAAAGCATCGAGCTGGCGGAAAACTGAGATCCCCTTTTTTCCGTTATTTTGACAAAACCCTTGACGACGTCTATGGGGCGTGCTACAGTTTGGGTATCGAACGAGATCTTACAATTTTTTATAAATGTGTCCGATGGCCTGTTGTTTGCTTAAGTATCGTGCCTGTCAGTGAGCTTGATTCAGCATACCTCGTCTTTCCGGTTTCCATTATAAAAGATAGCAAGACCCGTTGATATACCGCCCCGTAGGAGGCGGTAGGACTTAAGGATTACCGGGAAAACGGTAAAGGATTTGTATGTCTCAGAAGATTTATGTCGGTAACATGAACTACGCGACCACCG
>ENA-UOWE01001686-UOWE01001686.1-activated-sludge-metagenome-genome-assembly--contig:-NODE-1686-length-26486-cov-5.526843_pt1 | contig 26486 bp, 20 predicted proteins | sample MGYA00249841_ERZ761562 | MGnify/ENA primary metagenome ERZ761562 (study PRJEB28883, sample SAMN05720200) | activated sludge metagenome | isolation source: Anaerobic digester | place: Japan...
AAAATTATGTGGCTGCCCGACGTGTTCGGCTACTCCGCCGCGCTGCCGCAGATTATGAAGCGCGCCGGCATCGACTACTTCATGACCACCAAAATCTCCTGGAACGAATACAACAAAGTTCCGTACGACACCTTTATGTGGAAGGGCATCGACGGCACCGAGGTCCTGTCGCACTTTGAGCCGAGCACCGACCACGACGAGCGCAAGGATTTCGGCACCACCTACAACGCCTACCTCGAACCCGAGCTCATCCTCGGCGGCTGGCGCCGCTATTCGCAGAAAGACCTCAACCGCAACGTGCTGTGCTCCTTCGGTTTCGGCGACGGCGGCGGCGGTCCGACCGTCGAGATGCTCGAGTACGGCAGGCGCATGGAACGGGGCATCGAGGGCTGCCCGGTGACGAAAATGGAGTTCAGCCGCGAGTTCTTCGACAACCTGAAAAAGGACGTCGAGGGCAGCCGGCGGCTGCCGACCTGGTCGGGCGAACTCTACCTCGAGTTCCACCGCGGCACGCTGACCTCCCAGGCGCGCAACAAGCGTTACAACCGCAAGAGCGAGATCCTCTACCACGACGTCGAGACGCTCGCCGCCATGGCGCAGACGCTCTGCGGCTCCCAATACCCCTCCGCAGAAATCTACGAGGCGTGGAAAATTATCCTGCTCAACCAGTTCCACGACATCATTCCCGGATCCTCCATCAAGCAGGTCTACGACGACTCCAAGATTCAGTATGACGAAATCATCGCAAAAGGCAACGAACTGGCGTTAAGCGCGATGAAGGATATCGCCTGCCGCGCCGCGGCGGGCTGGAAGACGCTCGTCGTCTTCAACACCCTCGGCGCTGCGCGCGACGACGTCGTCATCACCGATATGCCCGAATCAAAGAGTTTCCGCATCCTTGACGGCGACGGCAACGCGCTCGACTGGCAGCCGACGCACGACGGCAAACTGTGCTTCTTCGCCAAGTGCGTGCCCGCCAAGGGCTTCAAGGCCTTCCAAATCGCCGACGGCGACGCGCCCGCGGGCCAAACGCTCGACGTCGACGGCGGCAAGGTTTCCAACGCCTTCTTCGAGGCGGAGTTCGACGCCGCGATGAACATCGCCTCCCTGCTGCACAAGGCGACCGGCAGAAAAGTCGCGCCCGAGGGCGAGGCGCTCAACCGCCTCATCGCTTACGAGGACCGCCCCTACAACCACGAGGCGTGGAATGTCGATATCTATTACGACGAGAAGGGCGCCGACATCGTCGACGTCACCTCGAGCGAACTCGTCGAGAACGGCCCCGTCCGCGCCGTCTGCAAGGTCGTGCGCAAATTCAAGACCTCGACCATCGAGCAGTATTTCATTTTCTACAAAGAACTCGACCGCATCGACGTCGAGTACGTCGCCGACTGGAAGGAGAAAAACATCCTTCTCAAAGCCGACTATCCCGTCGACGTAAACGCCGTCCGTGCGACCTTCGATATCCAGTTCGGCAATCTGGAGCGCACCACGCACAACAACACGCTGTGGGATTTCGCCCAATTCGAAGTCGCCGGCCACAAATGGGCGGACGTCAGCGACAACAGCTTCGGCCTGTCCATCCTCAACGACTGCAAGTACGGCTGGACCGTCAAGAAAGGGCACATCCTCCCGTCGCTGCTGCGCTGCGCGACCAGCCCGAACCACGCGCAGGACAGGGAAGTCCATCATTTCGTGTATTCGATTTATCCGCACGCCGGCGCCGCGAGTACTTCAGATGTCGTCAAGCACGGCTATTCGCTGAACTTCCCGCTGTACTGCGTCGCGCCCGAATCCGGCGACGGCTGCCTGGGCGGCAGTTATTCCTTCGTCGCCGGCGACCGGCCGAACGTCATCATCGAGACCGTCAAGAAGGCGGAGGACAGCAGGGACATCGTCGTCAGGGCCTATGAAACCTGGAACAAAACGACCGATGCGGCCTTCACCTTCGGCAGCGCGGTGAAAAAAGCCGTCGAGTGCAACCTGCTGGAAGAGGACGAAACAGAACTCGCCGTCAAGGACAACACCGTCAGCCTGACCTTCAAACCGTTCGAGATCAAATCTATCAAGGTCACGCTGTAAGGCAGCGGCAATTCGAAAAGCGAAGCGACAAAAAACAACGCCCCTGCGCGGTATTTCGCACAGGGGCGCTAAACGCATGAACATGCTTTGGCTGATTTTTTACCTAAACCGCCGCGAAAGCGTTTTGCAGCGCCGGTACGACGCGGCAGATGAAGTCCGTGAGCAGGGCAATCACTTGCGCGGCAAGCGCCTGCCAGTCGACCGGGTTGCAGCAGGACGGCTTTTCCATACCCGCCGTGCCGGGGTCGGTTTCCGACGTCAGCGGCAGCAGCCGTTTGTTCGCGGTATCGTCGACGAGGAACTGCGGGTAGCGCGCGTCGCTGTGCACGTTGAAAGAGGCATCGCTTTCAAGGAACAGGCGGTAAAGCCCGCGGTGGCCGTCGTGCACGGTGCTGTGGAGCATATTCTTGGCAAACCAGGTGTTTTCGGGCAACAGGCACGTGGACGCGTCGATGACGCCGTCACTCGAGAGGTGGTTGTGCCCGTCGTCGACCGCCTGCGTGTAGCCCTCGCCGAGCGTCGTCCCGATCTCGGCGACAATGGCGCCCGGCGCGTTGTAAATCGTGTCATCCACCGCGTCGCTGTTGTTGAGGTACGATTCCACAAACGGCTCACGCTGCATGTTGTAGCCGGCGAGGAACATGATGCGCACGCCGCCGGCTTTCGCGCCGTTGAGGATTTCGCCGGCCTTGCCCATCACGTTGTAGTGGTAGTAGTCGAGCCGGTCGAGCAGGATCGGGCTGGCGGAGCCGTCGAGCATCACCGCTTTCGCGCTTTCATAGCTGACGTCCGGCACCAGCGCCCACAGCCCCGGCATCCGGCCGAAAACGGGTATGAGCAGCTGCTCGTAGATTTCGTCTTTGAGGTCGTTTACCAGCGCGTCGCCCACGCCGAGCAGGGCATCAAAAATTCCCGCGCAGTCGAGCGCCTCGATCAGGGGCTTGAGCAGTTCGCCGTTGTCGACCTGCGGCAGCACCTGCACGCCGTAACGCACCAGCGCGTCGGGGTCCAGTTTGATTTTTTTGTTGAACAGGTCGCCCGCCACGGCCACGCCGAGGACGGGGCAGCATTGGAAGATGCACGCGTCGATGTCACCGCTGCCGTATTTTTGCAGGTATGCCATCGTCACGATGCCGCCCAGCGACGAAGCGCGCAGCGAAACCTTCTCATGTCCGGTCAGCTGCTCGACGTGCTCGATAAACTCGTGCAAACGGTCGGCCGTCACCATCGGGTCGACGCGGAAGTCGTAACCGAAATAGTAGTCTTTATCGATGCCGTGCGCGGGGTCCGCCGGCAGCGTTGTTTTGGTGGTAACGCGCGGGTTCGAGTCGCCATTTTCGTCCATGGCCAACTCGCCGAGCATTCCTTTGACAGCGTTGGCAATGCTCCCGGCGAAAACTTCGGCGTTGCGGTCGAGCGCGTAGCGCGCCGCCGGCAATAACAGCTGCATGACAAGCTGCTGTGTCGCCTCGTCCGTCGGGCGGAAAAGCACCCGCTCCGCCGGCGTGCCGGCGTCAAGGTACAGCGTCGCGCTGCCCAGCGCCGCGACATAGACGATGGGGCTGACACCGCAATCGCATTGGTTTTGCGCGGCATGGGAGGAGAACGTGGCGCCGCAGGCCAGGCATAGGCACAGCGCGAAGGCAAAAATGCGACGGAGGCGCTTCGTTACCTGCCCTTTCATCGGCGGTCCCTCCTTGTTTATTGTACCAGCCGTCCGCATTCGCGGAGAATATCGCGGAAACCGCTCACGACCGTCGAACCCGCCTGCGGACCGATGGAGACCGCCTCCTCGTAGCGCCCTTCCTCCAGGAAACAGCCGTAGTCGTTATCGGGCAGAATATAGCCGATCAGGTCGTTGCACAGGCCGATAATAATCAGGTCCGTGCCTTCGGCGAGCATCTTTTTCATCGGCGGGAAAGGCCAGTCTGCGCCGACGCAGGATTCTGCCGCCGTCAGCGTGCCGCCGACGAGCATCTCGGGCGCGAACTCGCCCGGAATGAGCGCGAAGCGCAGATGTTTGCCCATTTCGACATAACCGACTTCCGTCACGACGACCATATCCCCGGCCTTGCGGCCTTTTTTGACCGCGATGCTCTCGACGATTTTCGCCTTCATCAGCGTCATCAGGATGTGGTTGCCCGCCGGCACGAAAATCTCCTTGTGACGGATGTTGAGAATCGGTTCGACCTTCGTCTCGTCCTCGGGTTTGATGGCCAGCAGGTAGCGGCCGATGGCGCGCCCGTATTCCTGGAACCCGCGTCCTTCGGCCCCTTCGGGCACAATGGAACCCCGATCCTGCGCCACGGCAAGCTGCGGCCCCTGGAAGAAGATGAGGTTCGAGCCCGCCTTGTTGGCCTCTTCGTCTAAATAGTAGATGTAGTCGGCGCTGATTTCGGTATTCTTCTCGCCCAGAGCGGTCGGATGCGCCGCCATAAAGACCGCGATGGTTTCCCTGCCGCCGTCGTCGGGGATGAAATGCAGTTTGGTGATGTTTTCGTCGACGACATAGGGTTTGCGCTTGTCGTGGGAGTACTTCAAATCGTTGAAAGTCTTGTAAAGCAGTTGACCCTTACGCATATCGGCGAACGCCGCTTGGACGCCGGCCTCGATTTTCTCGCCGAGCGCTTCCATAAACGCCGGGTCTTTGCCGGAGATGGTGTTCTGCGGCCTGCCGGCGCGCAGTTCTTTGATGTTGTTCTTGATAATTTTCGGCAGTTCGCCCCAGATTCCGACGGTGTCGACCGAACTGTGGGCGTGCGTGGCCGAAATATTGATGCTGATGATGTTGTTCTCTTTGGCAAAGTCCTTCAGCCGCGCGCGGATGGCGCGCACATCCTTGGAAGTAATGCCGACGGTGTCGATGGCGGTGAAAATCGCGCTGCCCCTGCCGCTCGAGTCGTCGATGCAGATGATTCTCGCGTAAATCGGGTCGAGTACAGACTTGCCGACCCCCGGCGGGTTGCTCAGGTAGCCGCCGAGGTAATAGTTCTTCTCGGTGTAGTCGTCCGGCGTGATGTCGACCCGCGCGTAACCGAGGCGCCATTTGCCGCCCCGCACGCCCGTATCGCGGAAGGTCTCGTGCCCGTGATAACAGTTTTCGCTGACATAGTCCTCGATATTGGGCACTTTCCCCGCGGGGAACAGTTTGCCCAATCCTTTGAAGGCGGCGGATATCGCGTCCGCTTCTTCGAGTTTGACGGCCTTTTTGAGGTCCTTATCGCGGGACTTCAGCCGTTTGAATTCCGCCGCGGCAAGCGCCGCCGCTGCAGCGACAGCGGCGATACCGGCGACGGCCGCTTTTTTCTTGTTCATGCGAGCCCTCCGTTCGTCATTCAGGCGGCCTTGCCGCCGATTTTCGGTCAGCAAAATCATATCAGCGGCGCCTGCCTTTGTCAACTTGAAGGCGGCCCGCCGGCGCTTGTGCGAACGGCCTCGGCCGTGGTAAGATATTGCGGTATAAGATAATCGTTTTGCTGTGGGATGAATGGGCTTTGGGCGAGAAAAAACACGAGCTTTATCTGATTGCCGTCGGGTTGCTGGTCGTCGCCGGCATGCTGCTGTACGACGCGTTCAGCCTGCGTCCCGCGCAGCCCGTCTCGGCATATTCCCCGGCGGAAGCCGGCTCGACCGCTTTCTTCACGCCGGATGATTCCGCCACGTCCGCAAGCGTCGATCAAACGTCTGCGGCCAACGGCATGCAGCCACCCGCCGCCGAAACCGTCCCGGCCGGCCTTATCAATATCAACACCGCGGACAAAGCCGCTTTGATGACGCTCAACGGCATCGGAGAAGTCAAGGCGCAGGCCATCATCGACTACCGCCGTGAAAACGGCTCTTTTACCAGTGTCAACGAACTGCTCCGCGTCAGCGGCATCGGCGAAAAAACGCTCGAAAAAATCAGGCCTTACATTACGGTTGGGTAACGCGGGGCAAGGCCCCGCCGTCAAATTGAAACCGGGAGGGTTGACCATGGCCGACGACTTCAGCGTCCATCTGGAGACAGTTGCCCGCCACCTGGACCATTTCGCAAAAGATGAGGCGATGGCTTATTGCATCGGGCTGCTTGAAGAGGGTGCTCTGACGGTACCCCTGCTTTACGAAAATGTCCTTGCGCCGGCACTCAACAAAATCATTGTGCCCCGCCCGCAGGAGGATCGCCTCATCTGGCGCGAACACGCCATGACGGCAATCGTCCGTAGCATTATCGAGTGCGCAAGGCCCTACGTCATGCGGGAAAAAGAGCGTGCCGGAGCCAAAGGCAGCGCCGGCAGGGTGCTGCTGGTCTGCCCGGAGGAGGAATATCACGAGCTGGGCATCCGCATGGGGGAGGATTTTTTCACCATCGCGGGTTTCGAAACGTTTTTCGTCGGCGCCAACACGCCTCAAGAAAACATCGTTTCCGCCGTGGAGACGCTGCGCCCCGACATTGTCGATATCGGCGTGTCGAATTTCCTCAACCTTGTGCAGCTGAAAAAGATCGTCGCGCAGCTCAGGCAGCTTATCGACGCGCGCGTCCTGATCGCGGTCAGCGGCGGCGCCTTGGTCCGCAGCGGCAAAACCGCCGGGGATTTCAACGCGGATATTCTCGTCAATTCCTTTGCGGATATCCTGGCGTTGGGGGAGGCGCGGCGATGAAACTGGCTTTCAAAATCGCATGGCGTTTCCTGACGACCAGCAAAGGGCAGACGGCGCTCATCGCGCTGGGCATCGCCATCGGCGTCTCGGTGCAGGTTTTTATCGGCTCGCTGATTTCCGGCCTGCAGAAGAGCCTGCTCGACACCACCATCGGCAGTTCCTCCCAGGTTACCGTCCAATCGAGAGACCGCGGCGGAAGAATCGCGGATTACGAGCCCCTGCTGACGAAAATCAAACAGAAGGAACCCCTCGTAACGGTTATTTCCCCCGCGGCGGACGCCTCCGGCTTTTTGAAAAACGGCAGCGATACGTTCCCCGTCCTGATGCGCGGCTTCGACTTCGCCCGGGCGGAGGGCATTTACAAACTGCGCGAGGCGCTTGTCGAGGGTTCCCTGCCCGGGCAGGGCGGCGTGATGCTCGGCAGGGATTTGGTGGATGAAGCCGGGCTGAAACTCGGCGACGCCGTCGATATCATCACGCCGCTGGGCCAAACGCGAACGGTTACCGTCGACGGCATTTATGATTTGAAGGTCTCCAGCCTCAACAAATCCTGGGTTGTTTCGAACCTGCCGCTGGTCCAGTCGATTTTCGGCTACGGCAGCGAAATCACGTCTCTGGAGATGCAGGTCTCCGACGTTTTCGCGGCGGACACCGTCTCGCAAAACATCACGACGCTGCTGCCCGACGGCCTGAAAGCGGAGAATTGGAAGGATGCCAACGCCTCGCTGCTCAGCGGCCTCAACGGCCAGAGCATTTCGAGCCTGATGATCCAGGTGTTCGTGCTCATTTCCGTGGTGCTGGGCATCGCGAGCGTCCTGGCGATTTCCGTGCTGCAGAAGTCCAGGCAACTGGGCATTCTCAAGGCGATGGGCATCAAGGATAAAACGGCGAGCCTGATTTTCCTTTCCCAGGGTTTTGTGCTGGGCACGCTGGGTTCCGTCCTGGGCGTTTCGCTCGGCCTGGGGCTATCCGTCGCGTTCACGAAGTTCGCGCTCAACCCCGATGGTACGCCGATCATCAAACTGTTTATCAGCCCGCGTTTCATCGCTGTGTCGAGCCTGGTCGCCGTCGCCTCCGCGACGCTCGCCTCCCTGGTGCCCGCCCGGCGCTCGTCGAAACTCGACCCCATCGAGGTGATCAAAAATGGATAGCGTCATCAGTCTGAAAAACGTCAATAAAATCTACGGTACGCAGGTGAAGACGCAGGTGCTCACCGACGTCTGCCTCGAGGTGGAGAGGGAATCGTTCAACTCCATCATCGGCGCGTCCGGCTCGGGCAAAAGCACCCTGCTCAACATCATCGGCACGCTCGACCGCCCCACCTCCGGCGAAGTGGTGATCAACGGCGTGCGGACCGCCTCCCTGAACAAAGACGAGCTGGCGGCTCTGCGCAACCAAACCATCGGTTTTGTCTTCCAGTTCCATTACCTTCTGCCCGAGTTTACGGCGCTCGAGAACGTTTTAATGCCCGCGCGCATCAAAGACGGCCGCGTCAGCGCCGAAGTCCGCGAGCGGGCGGAGCATCTGATGAGTCTCATGGGCATCGAAAAGGTCAAAAACAATATGGCCGCCAAAATGTCCGGCGGCCAGCAGCAGCGCACGTCCATCGCGCGCGCCCTTATCAACAGCCCGCAGATTATCCTCGCCGACGAACCGACCGGCAACCTCGACTCCGAGTCGACCGAAGCGGTGTACGACATCATGCGCGACATCAACGAAACGCTTAAAACGACGTTCCTGATCATCACCCACGACCGCAAAATCACCCAAAAGGCCGACCGGATTGTCGAAATCAAGGACGGCCGCATCAACCTCGACATTCCGGCATCGCAGGCGGAAGATTAAGCGCCCGCCGCAGTCAATACACAATGAAAAAAAGCCGGCTTGAGCGGATGCCCTGCCGGCTTTTTTGTCAATTTTTACTTGATCATATGTATCGCGCGGCGGGTACAAGAGCCCGCCAAAATAGCGCAAAATATCATGCCGGAGCAATTATTTTATCTGCTGCCGTCTGCAATCTGATGGCTGATATCTGTTAAATAAACAACGACATATCCGATTCTTCCGCATTGGCAAGCATCGCCGCCGCGCCGCCCGGCTTGACCCCGTCGATGAGTTCCTCGAGTTTCAGCCCCATCAGGTCCATGCTCATCGTGCAGGCGATAAGTTCCACCCCGTTGTCCATGGCCTGCCGTATCATCTCCTGCAGGGAGCTGACGTTTTTCTTTTTCATGATACCCTTGATCATTTTGGCGCCCATGCCGCCCATATTCATGTTCGACAGCCCCAGTTTGCCCGCGCCGCGGGGCATCATGAAGCCGAACATGCGCTCGATAAGGTTCTTTTTGACCTTGACCTTTTCGGGCTTTCTCAGGATGTTGAGCCCCCAGAAGGTGAAGAACATCGAGACCTTTCTGCCAAGCGCGGCGGAGGCGTTGGCGATGATGAACGAGGCGATGGCCTTATCCAGGTCGCCCGAGAAGACGATGATGTTCTTGTTGTCGCCGCTCGCGGAGGGCAGACAGGTTTTCAGCCCGCCTTTTTTCAGCACGGCGGTCGTTACGCCTTTGGAGCTGCTCATGCTCTCGAAGGTGTTGCCCGTGCGCCGGCACCAGGCCTCGACGTCCGCCCCGAAAGCGGGGTCCGTCGTCTTGATTTCGATCGTTTCGCCTTCCGCGGCCTGCTTGACCGCCTCGGCGAGTTTCATAATCGGCCCCGGACACTGCAGGCCGCACGCGTCGAGTTGAATAACCTTCGTCTCGACCGGGCGCATGGTTTCGCTGTTGATCGTCCGGTCTTTCTTAACGGGGACGGTCCCTTTGAAAATGCTCTTCCACAGCCGGTAACCGCCCGAGAGGTTATAACAGTCAAAGCCCATCTGGGAAAGGATTCTGCACGCGACGTGTCCGCGCAGGCCGACCTGGCACACCACGTAAACCGGGGCGTCCTTCTTGAGCTTGTGTACGTTCAGGCGCAGTTCGTCGACCGGGATGTTGATGAAGCCGTCGATGAAACCGTTCTCATACTCGGGCACCGTGCGGATATCGACGAGGTTGACGCTGCCGTCGCGCGGCAGTTTTTCGACGTCGTGCCAGTGGAATATTTTCGTCCGGCCTTCGAGGATGTTCTCGGCGACATAACCGGCCATGTTGACCGGGTCTTTTGCCGAGGAATAGGGCGGCGCGTAGGCAAGTTCGAGATTCGTCAGGTCGTAGACCGTCATGCCCGCCCGTATCGCAGTCGCGATGACGTCGACGCGTTTGTCGACGCCCTCGAAACCGGCAATCTGCGCGCCGAGCACCCTGCCGCCCTCTTTTTCAAACAGGAGTTTGACCGACATATTGACCGCGCCGGGATAGTAGGTGGCGTGCGAGGCGGAATAGGTGTAGGATTTTTCATAATTCAAACCCAGTTGTTTGGCCCGTTCTTCCGTGATACCCGTCGACGCCGCGGTCATGTCGAAACACTTGAGGATGGCGGAACCCTGCGTGCCTTTATAGACGCTCGGGATGCCGCAGATGTTGTCGGCTGCGATGCGCCCCTGCTTGTTGGCCGGCCCCGCAAGCGGAACATAACCTTTGGTTTTGGTGACAAAATCGGTGATTTCCACCGCGTCGCCCACGGCGTAAATATCCGGGTCGTCGGTCAGCATGTGCTCATCGGTCACGATGGTGCCGCGCGCGCCGAGCTTCAGCCCCGCCGCAGCGGCAAGGCCGCTGTCGGGCTTGACGCCGACGGAGAGAATCAGCATATCGCAGAAAAGTTCTCCGCCCTTGCCGAGCGTCACTTTCAGCCCCGCATCATGGTCCTCGACGGCGCTTACCGCGTCGTTGAGAATCAGCGTGACGCCGTTTTGGCGGATATGGTTGTGCACGTCGCAGGCGATATCGTAGTCGAACGAGGCGATGACATGGCTGGCAAACTCGACGAGCGTCACCTCGACGCCCGCGCTTTTAAGGTTCTCCGCCATCTCGATGCCGATGAAACCTCCGCCGACCACCACCGCGGTCTTCGGCTTGCTGGTATCGATGAAATCTTTAATGGCGTAAGTGTCCGGGATATTGCGCAGGGTGAACACCCTTTTGTCGTCGATGCCCTTGATGTCGGGCCTGACGGGCGCCGCGCCGGGGGAGAGGATCAGTTTGTCGTAGGTCTCTGCGGACGTTTCGCCGGTTTTGCTGTTTTTGACCGTGACGCTCTTGTTTGCCCGGTCAATCGCCACGACCTCGCTGTTGATACGCACGTCGACGTTGAAGCGCGCGTTGAAGCTCTGGGGTGTCTGCAGCGTTAAAGCGGACTTCTGCGTAATTTCGCCGCCGATGTAGTAGGGGAGGCCGCAGTTGGCGAAGGAGATGTACTCCCCGCGCTCGAACATGATAATTTCCGCGTTTTCGTCAAGCCTTCTCAGCCGCGCCGCCGCCGAAGCGCCTCCGGCCACGCCGCCCACGATGACAACTTTCATCTTTCAACACACCTTTCCTTCTGATCAACCAAATTGCTACGATTATAATTATAACCGATATCCGCTTCCGTGACTATGTCACATATTGCCCGCAACCCGGAGGATCATCAGCAGCGCCTTTTGCCGCCGTTTGAACGAGGCGGATGTTGTGGCAAAGGGAGCGATAATGTGTATAATGATGTTAAGAGCACGGCTCTGCCGTAAGCCCGCCCGCTGTCGCGAGGCAAAACGGCGCAAACGTTTTGGATAGGAAAGGTGATTCGTGTGTTCGATTTTCTCGCGTACCGGCAGGCGAAAGCGCTCAGGCAGATTTTCACCATCTTTTTTGATTACAAAGGCGGTGTAACCAATCCCTTGCTGCGGCTCATCGCCATCTCTACCATTATCGTTCAACTCTTAGGCGTTGTATTTTTCGACTATCCGGTGACGCCCTTCGGCCCCAAACTGGACATGAGCCGTTTCGAGTTAGCCTGGTCGGACGAATTCGACGGCGACGGCGTGGACTGGAACAAATGGAGCGGGCATTATACCTACGGCGAAGCGGCGTCCGTACGCAGAGGCGGTTATTTCCAGCGTGACATGGCTTCGGTCGCCGGCGGCAACCTGATCATCCGCACGGACTATGTTCCCGAGGGCCTCGGCGGCGGCGGAGCCGGCTATTATTCCTACGGCATGCACACGCGGGACCACTACGAGCAGCTTTACGGTTATTTTGAAGTCCGCTGCATTTTGCCCAAAGGCAGGGATTTATGGGCGGCCTTTTGGCTGATCAACGACGGCACTTTCAACGAGGACGGCAGCGCCGCCGACGGCGCGGAAGTGGATATTTTCGAAAGCCCGAACTGGGGCAAAAAGGTCGGACAGGACTCCGTCACGCACAACATTCATTTCGACGGCTACGGCGCCATGCACCAGTCTCAGCCGCAGGGGGCCTTTTACGCCCACAACCCTTATGAGGAGTATAACACCTACGGCCTGGAGTGGAACGAGGACGAATACATTTTTTACGTCAACGGCGTCGAATCCGCCAGAACTTCCTTCGGCGTTTCTCATAACCCGGAGATCCTCATTCTTTCGGTCGAGGTCAACGGCGAAAACGCTGTTCCGTCGGAAGCCGTTAAAAACAACACCACCTACCCGGCGGACTACATCGTCGATTACGTCAGAGCATATAAATATAAGTAGGAAAGATGTATCGTTTCAAGCGGTGAGCAGCACAACAACTGTAGGGAACGACCCCTGTGTCGTTCCGTGAAGGATATGGAGGGAATGGTTCCAAACCCAATCCCGGATTTGGCAAATGTGTCGTTCAGGCAAAATTAGCAGGTAACGGCCCCTGTGTCGTTCAGAACTTTCACCTCTGCTGAATGGAAAGGAGAATCATTGTGATGTCTGCTTTTTCTCTTACCGCGACAACCAAAAAAGTATTCGGCCGGCTCGCCGTCCTCTTGATGGCCGCAGCGTTGCTGACCACCGTGTTCGGCGCTTGTACGCCCGAATCAATCCAAACCGACGCCAACCAAACCACCGCGCAGCCCTCTGACGCGGGGCTGACCTCTCTGGAGGCGCAAAAACTGGCATGGTCCAAAGCCAAAGGCGTTTTTGACGATTGCGTGCTTTTCCGTATGGCTCCGGTGGAGTCCAAAGATTCCACCGCTCTCAAACTCAGCGCCGACTGGCAAACGAGCGACCGCTCCGGCGCCTGGTTTGCCTGGTACGCCGATTCCAACAGCGGCGACTGGTTCATGGTAAGCATCGTCGGCAAAAAAATTGATAAAGTCGATATCGGCACAAGGAGTTTTTCGGCCGAGGCCTTCGACAGCGCGCTGCCGAAAGAGAACACCGCGGTTTCCATGAAAGACGCGGCCTCGGCGGCAAAGGCACAAGGCGCGAATATGGACGTCGTGACCTGGGTGGAGTTCCAATGCGAGCGCTTCAGCGGCAGCGCCGGGCGGCTGCCGCTCTGGGTGTTTACCTGCTCGGACACCCTGGATTCCGGCGTGACCCTCAACTACAAAATCTATGTCAACGCGGCCACGGGCAAAGTGGAAGGCGCACTCAACGACCGCAACGAGGATATGGCGCTGCCCATCGATATCGAGGATTTACAGAAGCCCAGGACGGAAAATCATGAAGCGGATTTGAGAAAATTCTTCTCCTTTATCTCGCAGGGCGAACCGGTTTGGGCGGTGCGCCAATTGGAACATTCCCTGTCGCCGGACGAAGCGACGGCGCAGATGTGGCTGGCGAACTTCCAAAGCCTGAAAACGCTGGAGGTGGTTTCCGTCGAGCAGACCAACCTCGAGCAGTGGACGGACCAATGGGAGTCTTACAAGGTTGTGCTCAACGTCACCACAGACGAAACGCCTGACAAGTACGGCTGGGAAAACGGAGAAAACACGCGCTGGATCACCCTCGTGCCCCAGGGGGCGGGGGATTGGAAAATCGCTTCTATCGGGACAAGCCCGTGACGAGATAAAGCGAATGTGCCGACGGCGGCGTCATGCGGCAATAAGCGGCGGGGGAATTCGAATGAATGCCGCCCGCCGCTTTCTTTGTGTTCCCCTCGTTCACAAACCCCTCGTCACGCATACGCCGACGATATCGCGCAGCGCCTCGGCCGTTTCCGCCACCAGCGAAGCCGGATGTGCCGGTATCTGCCCGATCTGCGGGCGGTACTGCTGCAGGTAATACGCCTTGGCGCCGCGTATCATTTGGCCCAGCGCGAGCATATCTTCTTTCGTCAGCGGAGGGGCGAAGGTGGTGCGAAACTCATAGTTCACCCTGCCCTCCAGCAGCAGGCGGATGCTCGACTGAATCGCGTTGACGTCGACCGGCGCGCCCGCCGTATCGAAGTATTTGTCCATCGGCGCCTTGACGTCCATGGCGATGTAGTCGACCAGGCCGTCGTCCATCAGGCGTTCGATGGTGTTCGGGTTCGAGCCGTTGGTGTCGAGTTTCGTTTTCAGCCCGAAGCCGCGCGCCTTTTTTAAAAAATCCGGCAGGTCCTTGTGCAGCGTCGGCTCGCCGCCGGTGACGACGACCGCCTGAAGCATATCGCTGCGCCGCTCGAAGTAGTCGAACACTTTTTTTTCGTCGATTTCCGGCGGCGTTCCCTCGACGATATGGCGGTTGTGGCAATAAGCGCAGCGAAAATTACATCCGGGAGTGAATACCACACTGGCAATCAATCCCGGATAGTCGACAAAGGATATTTTGTTGAATCCCGCTATTTTCATTTCAGACAACGAACTTCTTGCGCAGCATATACTCTTCTTTTTTGCCGGCGTTGTAGTTCTTGACGGGGCGCAGGTAACCGACCACCCGCGACCAGACCTCCGTTTCGCATTCGCAGCCCTCGTGCGTGCACTCGAAATGCTCGCCGGAAATATAGCCGTGCTCCGGGCAGACGGTGAAGGTCGGCGTAATGGAGATATAGGGCATCTTGTATTTGGCGAACACCGAGCGGATCAGCTGCTTGCATACCTCAATGTCCTCGATTTTTTCACCCAGGTAGATATGCTGCACCGTGCCGCCGGTATAGAGCGACTGTAAAGTATCCTGCAATTCCATGCACTCGAAAATGTCGTCGGTGTATTCGACGGGCAGCTGCGTGGAGTTGGTGTACATCGGTTCCTTTTGGCCGGCCTGAATGATGTCGGGGTAGCGTTCTTTATCCAGTCTGGCCAGGCGGTAACTGGTTCCCTCCGCCGGCGTCGCTTCGAGGTTGTAGAAGTGCCCCGTTTCGTTCTGGAACTTCAGCATCAATTCGCGCAGGAATTCCATGACCTCCAGCGAAAAAGCGAGCCCTTCCTGCGTGCCGATATCCTTGCCGATGAAGTTCAGGCAGGCCTCGTTCATCCCGACCAGGCCGATGGTGTTGAAATGGTTGATCCAGTATTCGCCCGTACGCGCCTTAATGTTGCGCAGGTAGTGAGCCGAATAAGGATAAAGCCCGTGCTGTGTCTGCTGCTCGAGGATTTTGCGTTTGATTTCAAGCGACACCTTTCCTACCGTGGCGATGCGCTCGAGGTTGGTGAAAAATTCCTCGCGCGTTTTGCTCAGATAGCCGATCCTCGGCAGGTTGATGGTGTAAACGCCGATGGAACCCGTCATCGGGTTGGAGCCGAAAAGCCCGCCGCCGCGCTTGCGCAGTTCGGTGGTGTCCAGCCGCAGGCGGCAGCACATCGAAACCGCATCCTCGGGCGAGAGGTCGGAGTTGACATAGTTGGCGAAATAGGGGATGCCGTATTTGCAGGTGATGGCCATAAAGTCGTCCACCACGGGGTTGTTCCAGTCGAAATCCTTGGTGATGTTGATGGTCGGTATCGGAAAGGTGAAAACGCGTCCTTTGGCGTCGCCGCCGATCATGACCTTGCAGAAAGCCCGGTTGAACATGTCCATCTGTTCCTGCATTTCGCCGTAGGTTTTATCCTGCGGTATTCCGGCGATAATGACGGGCTCGTTTGCCAGCGTTTTGGGCACTTTGATATCGAATGTCAGGTTGGAGAAAGGGCATTGGAAGCCGACGCGGGTCGGCACGTTGATGTTGAAGATGAACTCCTGCAGGCATTGTTCCACCTGCTCGAAAGTCATCTTGTCATAATAGATGAAGGGGGCGCAATAGGTGTCGAAAGAGCTCCACGCCTGCGCGCCGGCAGTTTCTCCCTGGGTGGTGAAGGTGGAGTTGACAATCTGGCCGAAAAACGAGCGCAGATGTTTTGCGGGAAGGCTTTCTACTTTACCTTCGACGCCGCCGAAGCCGTCGGTGAGCAGCTGCCTTAAATCCCAGCCCGCGCAGTAGGGGCCGAAAAAGCCGAGGTCGTGCACGTGCGCCTCGCCGCTTTCGTGCGCGGCGCGCACTTCGTCGGGATAGATTTTGTGCAGCCAGTATTTTTTGGTGAAAGCCTCGCGCACATAATTGTTGAGCCCGTTGACGCTCTTTTGCATGTTCGCGTTTTCCTGCACGCCCCAGTCACGGTCGCCTAAATAATCGCCGAACATGTTGATGGTCGCGTCGACCAGCGCGTTGATTTCACGCGCCCCGCGGCGCTTCTCTCTATAGAGAATAAAGGCCTTCGCGGTTTTCGCGTGGCCGTTTTCAATCAGAATTTTTTCGACGAGGTCCTGGATGGCCTCGACTTCCGGCGTCCTGTTTCCGTACTTTTTTTCGGCGGCTTCGATGACCTGTTCGGTGAGTTCGCCGGCCATTTCCTCGTCGTTTCCGCCGCAGGCAACAGCCGCCATGAAAATCGCTTTCGTGATTTTCCCTTTGTCGAATTCCTCGATTCTGCCGTCGCGCTTTTTGATGTGCGTAAACATGGCGGGGCGCCTCCGGTTATTGGTGTAAGCAAATTATAAGCCCGTCCATATAGTGTGTCAATTGAAAAACGCCCACAATCCCTTGTGCTTTTGCACGAACTTTTCTTGTGAATTTTATCACTTCTTACAAAACGTTGTAAAGGCATATACCATTACAAACTCGGAAGGCTTGAAAAATAAAGGCTTTGTTGACATTGCCCTGCGCGCGTCATACAATATGGATATGCCGCTGCCGAAATGCCCGCCGGGAAAGAAAAGCGGGCCCCGCATAGCGTGGCGGCAGGCATTCGCAGCCGTATGGCAGTCAGATTGATAAAGCCGGGGAGGGTTTGAGGATGAAAGAAATCAACGTTGGCCTTGTCGGGTATAAGTTTATGGGCAAGGCGCACAGCAACGCTTTCAAGCGCGTGGGCATGTTTTTCGACTGCCCTGTCCAAATCAACATGCGCGCCATCTGCGGCAGGGACGAGGCGGGCGTGAGCAAAGCCGCGCGGAAGTTCGGCTGGGATTCCTACGAAACTTCTTGGGAGAAACTCGTCACCAGGGACGACATCGGCCTGGTTGATATCACCGCGCCGTCCGACGCGCACAAGGTCATTGCCCTGGCGGCCGCCGAAAACGGCAAAAATATTTTCTGTGAAAAGCCTTTGGCCTTGTCACTCGAGGACGCGAGGGAGATGCTCGCCAGCGTCGAGAAGAACGGCGTCGCGCATCAGATCGGCTTCAACTACCGTTTCGCCCCCGCCGTGCGCCTGATGAAACAGATCATCGATGACGGTAAAATCGGCGCCATACGCCATGTGCGCGCGTCCTATCTGCAGGATTTCATCATCGACCCCGATTTTCCGCTGATCTGGCGGCTGCAAAAAGAGGTCTGCGGCTCGGGTTCCCTCGGCGACCTGGGCGCGCATTTCATCGACCTGGCGCGTTACCTGTGCGGGGAGTTCAAGAGCGTCGCCGGTATGCAGAAAACGTTTATCAAAAGCCGCCCGAAGGTGCAGAGCATGACGGGCCTCTCCGCAAGCGCGGATGCAGGAGCCGAACGCGGCGAGGTCGACGTCGACGACGGCACAGTGTTTATCGCGGAGTTTGCAAACGGCGCCCTCGGCGTCTTCGAGGCGACGCGCTTCGCGCAGGGGCATAAGAACGACCTGTCCATCGAAATCAACGGCGACAAAGGCAGCCTCAAATTCGTTTTCGAGCGCATGAACGAACTGCAGTATTTCAGCGCAGCCGACGAGCCGGGGCTGCAGGGCTTCCGCCTCATTCAGGCCAGCGAGGGCATTCATCCCTATATGAGCGCCTGGTGGCCGGCCGGCCATGTTATCGGCTACGAGCACACCTTCGTCCACGAGATGTTCGAGTTCGTCTCGGCCATCGACGCGGGGCGGCCCGCTTCGCCGTCCTTCGCGGACGGGGTCGAATGCTCGCGCGTCATCCGCGCGGTTGAGCTGGCCTCCGAGCGGCGCGCCGCGGTCGACATTGATACTTTATAAAAAGCAGCCGTCCCCGCGTGAGCGGAGACGGCTTTTTTATTAGGGGGTGGATGGCTATTCGCCGTCCTGCGACGCAAAACGGTTGAGCAACAGCATCGCGCCCATAATAATGAGTGTCACGATGAAAATGCCCGCCATACCCTCGAGCATGATCATCAGCGATTCTTTCAACAATGCCCAGTCTCCTGCCATGGCTTGCCCCTCCGTTTAGCCGAGTATGCTCAATATCATGCCGCCCGCGATAACCGACGCCACCTGGCCCGACACATTGACGCCGATGGAGTGCATCAATAAGAAGTTCTCCGGGTCCTCGGCCAGGCCCATCTTATGCACCACGCGCGCCGACATCGGGAAGGCGGAAATGCCCGCCGCGCCGATCATCGGGTTGATTTTATTCTTCGTGAACAGGTTGAGGAACTTCGCAAACAAGACCCCGCCGACCGTGTCGAAAATAAAAGCGACCAGCCCCAGAGCGAGTATCATAACCGTTTTCGCCGTGACAAAATCGGCCGCCCGCATGCTTGAGGCAATCGTGATGCCTAAAAGGATCGTCACCAGGTTGGCCAAAGCGTTTTGCGCCGTCTCCGACAGCGAGTGGAGCACGCCGCATTCGCGGATGAGGTTGCCGAACATCAAAAATCCGATGAGCGCCACCGACCGCGGGGCGAACAGTCCGGTCACAATCGTAATGATAATCGGGAAAAGGATGCGCATGGTCTTGCTGACGTTTTTCTGCTTATAGGGCATGCGGATCAGCCGTTCGCGCTTGCTGGTCAGCAGCCGGATAATCGGCGGCTGCACGATGGGCACCAGCGCCATATACGAGTAGGCCGCGACTACAATCGGCCCCAGGTACTTCGAGTTGAAATAGTTGGCGACAAAAATCGAGGTCGGTCCGTCCGCGGCGCCGATGATCGCGATGGAGGCGGCGTCCTTGATGTCAAAGCCGAAAGACGAGGCGAGGCTCAGGGTGAAAAAAATGCCGAACTGCGCCGCCGCGCCGAAGAGCATCAGTTTCGGGTTGGCCAGCAGCGGGCCGAAATCAATCATCGCGCCGATACCGATGAACAGCAGCAGCGGGAACAGCTCGTTGCCGATGCCCGCTTTGAATAAGACGTCGAGGATGCCCGTCTCCTGATCGTTGTTGATAAACTGCGTAATCGCGCCCGAAAGCGGCAGGTTGACGATAATGGCGCCGAAACCCAGCGGCAGCAGCAGCGAGGGCTCCATCTCGCGCTTGATGGCGAGATAAATCAGCACCGCACCGACCAGCAGCATCAGCGCCTGCTGCCAGCTGATCCGGCCGAAATTGCCGAAGATTCCTGTGAAGAAGTGAAAGAGGTCTGTGAAGAAGGCGGTCAATGGCGATGCCTCCGCTTCTGCGCGCGTTTGGGCGCGCCGGCGTTAAATTTGTACCATCATAGCACCGGCAGGCGCATATTTCAATGCCTTGCCGCCGTTCATTCGACAAAGGAGGTTATTGTGATGTGCGATACCATTGGCATCACCCAAAGCGGGTCCGGCGCGTGGTTTGCCAAAAACAGCGACCGCAGCCCCAATGAGCCGCAGGTCCTCGAGTTCATCCCTGCTGTGCGCCACGAGGAAAAGACGCTCAAAGCAACCTACATCGAAATCGAACAGGCGGCGGAAACCTGTTCTCTTCTCCTGTCCCGCCCCGTCTGGCTCTGGGGCGGGGAGATGGGCGTCAACGAGTACGGCGTCGCCATCGGCAACGAGGCGGTCTTTACCAAAGGCCCGTACGGCCCCGAAGCGCTCACGGGCATGGATCTGCTGCGTTTAGGCCTCGAGCGTTCGCATACCGCCGCCGAAGCGGCCGACGTCATCATTTCGATGCTCGAGCGTTACGGCCAGGGAGGCAACTGCGGTTATGACCACCGGTTCGAGTACGACAATTCTTTTCTCATCATGGACCGCGGCAGCCTCTTTGTGCTCGAAACCGCGGGCAAACGATGGGCGTTGAAACAGTCGGCGAGCAATTCGATATCCAACCGCCTGTGCCTCGACAGCGCCGATCGAAGTTCGGCGGGGGAGGAGGGCGGCTTTGCGGAAAAATACAGCGACCCGCTCTTCACCCGCTTTTCCGGCTCCGGCGAACGGCGCTCGCAGACGCAGGCGTATCTCGGCGGAAATCCCGGCGTGAGCGCGCTTACAAAAGCGCTCCGGACGCACGTCGGCGTCAAAAACCCCTTTGCCCGCGGCAGCGTTAAAAGCGTCTGCATGCACGCGGGCGGCCTGGTCGGAGACCACACCACGCAGAGCATGATTGCCGACCTTTCAGGCGAAACGCCCCTGATATGGAGCACCGGCTGCTCGACGCCCTGCGCCGCCTTGTTCAAACCCTGGCTGTTCGGCAGCAAGAACGTGCCGCCCGTCTTTGAGCCCGGCGATGAAAACGCGCGCAAGTACTGGCTGAGGCGCGAACTGCTTGTCCGCAGGTTCCGCGGCGCGGGCCCGCCCGCCGAATATTACGCCATGCGCGACGCGATTGAGGAGGAACTGTTTGCCCTGGCTGAGGAAGCGGCCTCCCGCCCGGCCGATATGGCTCACGTCACCCTGCTCGCGTTCGACAAAGAAGAGGCCTTCCTCGATTATTGGGCGGAGAAACCTCCCGCGGCGAAAGCTGGCAGCCCGCGCTTCCGCCGCTACTGGGCAAAAAAAGACGCCGCGCTCAAAGCCATCAATAAACTTTAAGTCATCGCGGCCGGCCCGCGGTTGACACAAACGCGTCCGTTCCAGTAAAGTGTAAGAGCCAAGGAGGCGTTTATGGGTACATTTCTTGCAAAACGGCAGCTCGACGCGCTAAAGAATATCGGGAAAAATCTCCTCAATCTGCCGGGTATTCTCGGGACTTTCAATTTGACCAAAATCATCTCTGCCCTTGTCATCCTGTCCCAGTTGTTCGGCTCCATTCTCTTCGATACCCCGACCACGCCGTCCGGCAGGAAACTTGATTTGAGCAAGTTCGACCTCGCCTGGTCCGACGAGTTCGAGTCGGGCGTTTTCGACAAGACCCGCTGGTCGGGCAGCTGGTGCTGGGGCGACGACGGCGTGAGTCCCTGCGGTCCCGGCTGGTGGCACCGCAGCCAGGTCAGCTACCGCGACGGCAATATGATTATCGGCATCTCCTACCGCCAGGACGGCCCCGCCGGCCCGGCTTATTATACTTACGGTATGGATACGAAGCCCGGTTCCGACGGCCCGTCTAAAATCGGCTTTGAACAGTGTTACGGTTATTTTGAGCTGCGCTGCATCCTGCCCAAGGGCGAGGGGCTCAACCCCGCTTTTTGGCTGATCTGCGACGGGATGTTCAACACCGACCCCGACGGCGGCCTTACCGACGGCGGCGTGACCGGCTGTGAAATCGACGTGTTTGAAACGAAGTACGATATCGGTCCGTCGAGCCCCTATATGAATTCCGTTTACCACACCATCCATGTCGACAGTTACAACGAATATCACCGTTCCGAGATGCAGGGCCATTTTTACGCTGACAATCCTTATGAACAATTCAACACCTATGGATTGGAATGGAACCCCGACGGCTACATCTGGTACATCAACGGCATCGAGACCGCGCGCACCGATTTCGGCGGCGTGTGCCGGGTGCCGCTGTATCCCATCATTTCCGTCGGCATGGCGGACAACGTTGCCAATAACCGGTTTTTACCCGCAGAGTTCGTCGTCGACTATCTCAGGGTATACCAGTACAAAGATATCCCAAGCCCATAAGCATACGCCGGCATACTGATATCGTGATGGAGGAGAGCGCATGGACAACCTATTTATTAAACGGCAGCGCGACGCGCTGGCGGGTATCGGACGGATGCTGCTGTCCCTGCCCGGCCTGATGAAAACCATGAACGTCGCCAAAGTGATTGCCGCGCTGGTCATCATCGGCCAGCTGTTCGGCGCGCTGATATTCGACCTGCCCGTCACGCCCCACGGACCCCAACTGGATATGAGCAAGTTCACCCTCGTCTGGTCCGACGAGTTCGAGGAAGGCACGTTCAATAAAACGTACTGGTCCGGCCACTATTGCTGGGGCGACGACGGCACCTGGCCGCGCGACACCGCGTTTTGGAACCGGCGCCAGGTCAGCTTCCGCGACGGCAACCTTATCATCCGGGCCGAGTACCTCGAAAACGGGCCCAAAGGCCCCGAAGGCCCGGCCGGCCCGGCGTACTATTCCTACGGTATGGACACCAACCCGTGGACGGACGGACCCGGCAAACCCGGCTATGAACAGCTCTACGGCTATTTTGAGATGCGCTGTATCCTGCCCAAAGGCAAAGGGCTCAATCCCGCTTTCTGGCTGCTGTGCGACGGGATGTTCAACACCGACCCGGACGGCGGCCTCACGGACGGCGGGGTGACGGGCTGCGAAATCGACGTGTTCGAAACCTCGACCAAGTACGCCGACAATTCGCTCAATCCGCGCAAGAACGCCGTCTACCATACCATCCATGTCGACAGTTACGACGAGTACCACCGCTCCGAGATGCAGGGCTCCTTCCTGGCGAACAATCCGCGTTCGGAGTATAACACCTACGGCATCGAATGGAACCCCGACGGCTACATCTGGTATGTCAACGGTGTCGAGACGGCGCGTACCGATTTCGGCGGCGTGTGCCAAGTGCCGCTTTACCTGATCATTTCCCTGGGCGTCGACGAAAACATCAAAGACAACCCCGGCCTGCCCGCCGAGTTCATCGTCGACTATGTGCGCGCGTACCAGTACAACGACCTGCTGTAAGGGGCTTTCTACTCAACAAAACGGGGCATACCTTTTTGAAGGAATGCCCCGTTTTCTGTATGGCTGCTGTTATGGAGAAGTGGGCGGCGGAACGGTGACCAGCGTCGGCGGTATGGTTACATGGAAGGTCGGCGCGGTGACCAATGTCGTCGGCGGGGGAATATAAACGGATGTCACATGGAAAGTCGGCGTCGATACAATCATGGTTGTTGTGGCGGAACCTGTGGTCTCGGAGGCCGGTACGGTCGTGACGGATTCGGCGGTGGTGGCGCCCGTTGCGGCGGTCGTGCCGGAACCGCCCGTGCTTGCTGCATTTTGCCCGCTCGTTGATAAGGCGGTGGCCGGGGCAGTCGTTTCATCCTTTTGCCGCAGGCAGGCGCCCAGCGCGCAGATGACCAGAATGAATACGGCGAGAATGGCGAGGTTCTTTTTCATAAAATACACCTCCCGTTTTGACGGCTCAACTGAATATGGAACATTTTTCTTCTTCAAACAGAGGCTTGCGCAGCCGCGGCGGTTGTGCGGAAAACGCTTTTTCGCTTTTAATCGCTAAAGCGAATGCCGCGATTTCATCGTATTACAAAAAGACAAAATTGTCAAGTGTACCGGCTTTACTTTTCATGCCGGCTTCCCGGCTTTTCACCCGCCGCGCGGTGTGGTACAATGGCGCTTGAAAAAACCGCCTGTGAAAGAAAGAGGGCAAAAGATGAATACCCCGCTTATCGGTATCAACGGTCTTATTAAAATCAAACCCGAGCAGCTCGAAGCGTCGCTGGAGGCCATACGCGGTTTCGGCTTTGACTGCATGGAGTTCAACCTTGCCAGTATTCCCCTCATCGCGCACGGCGAGCCCGTCGAACCCTATGTCGACTATGTGCGCGGCATATTCGAGCGCAGCCCCCTTAAAATCACGGGGCACATCGGCGAGGGGCTTGATCTGCGCAACCTCCGCGAGCCGGCCCTGCACAAAAGCGTCCTCGCCGCGTCCATCGACGTCTGCGCGCGTTTAGGCATCGATCGCCTGACGCTGCATTTTTCCAAAGCGTCGCCTATTCTCAAAGAAGAGGAGGCGTTTTTTGAAGCACACGCCGAAGCGGCCGATTATGCCGCAAGCAGGGGCGTCCTCCTGCTGATGGAGAACATCGAAATCGAGGATTACCGCAAGGTCATCGACATGGTGCGCCGCATGAACCACGACAATTTCAAGATGACGCTCGACATCGGCCACCTCTATCTTTCCGTCCGCTATTTCGGCGGCGACTTTTTGCAGGCCGTTCGCGAATGCGCGCCGCTGGTGCGCCATACCCACATCAATGACAACACCGGCCGCTTCGAACCCATGCGGCTGGAAAACTTCGCCCTGTATAAAACCCTCCACATGGGTACCCGCACCGCCCTGGGCTCCGGCGACATCCACCTGCCGCCCCTTTGGGGTAAAATACCGATACGGGAAGCCGTCGAAATCCTGCGCGGCGCGGGCTTCGACGGCATCTTCCTGTGCGAGTATGAAAACGACCTCTACATGCCTTTCGGCGAAAAAATTCAACAGGATATGCGCCGCCTCGTCGGGGAGGTCTACGGCGGCTGAACACTAATTAAAAACAGCTCCGCATCCTACCTCTCAGTCGCTATTCAGCGACAGCTCTCCTTATCAAAGGAGAGCCGGGGAAGCTCCCTTATCAATCCTCATATACAACAGCAGAACCAACAAAGGAAGCCCCCGTTAAGCCTCCCCTTGTAAGGGGAGGTGGCAGGCGATAGCCTGACGGAGAGGTCGATTTCTTGACTCCCTTGCAAAAGGAAAATCCCCTATTTGAGGAAATGTCGCTTGCGATTCTTCTTTTCGTAGAAAGGCGAGAAAATCCAACAGGATATGCGCCGCCTCGTCGGGGAGGTCTACGGCGGCTGACACGGTGCATGAAAAGAAGCGGGGGCGGACGATGTGTCTGCCCCCGCATTTTACTCTATGGCTCTACTTGCCCTGCTTGCCGACTAATTCGGCGTACCGTTCCATCAGGTCCGCGACACGCTCGGCCTCGGTGGCGTAACTTTTGCCGCCGTAGGCGGCTTTGACCGCGCGGTCGAGCGTGTTGTGTGCCTTGACCAGTTCCGGTGGCATCGTCAGCGGGTCGTACAAATCGGCGAGGCTGCTATCGGGGTACAGCGCGCGGGCATCGAGCACGCCCTGCGCCGCCTGCTCAATGGCCTGCTTTTGGGCGTCTGTCGGGTTGGGCCACGGAAAGTTGTTGTAGACGATATTGGCCGAATATCTGTAATCGCTTTTCAACCTTCCACAAACTGTTCTTACCCATGCCATATGGATATTAGATGTCAAGACGCCAAAATGGTAGAGGGTTGCATTGCTAACAATGTAAAGTTGATTCGAAGCAATTATATTGGGAGATAAAAACATTATTGGTATATAATTTCGTTTTTCAGAGCAAACAGTCGGAATCGCTAAATATGATGTTTCCGGTTGCCGTATCTCCGCAAAAAGAGTTGGTGTTTTTGCAAGTTCTATTGTGTTTTTTCTATTGCTTTTACTTCGCCATACTTGCACTTTTTTAATTTTTTCCATTATTATTGGGCTGCTTTGTATTGATTTAGGTGCCACATTCTTGAGCCATACACAAAATCTTTTTTCATTGTGCAACAATTCCCTTGCTCCGATAAAAGGTCGGAGAAATTGTTGGCAATTCTCATCTTGCTGAATTATTTGAATATATTCATTCTCGTCTATGGTATAAGCCCCATCATCCAAAGCGAAACTACCATAATTAATAGCTGGTACATCGCATAATGTCGATGTGCGGTTTGTAATGAAAATATTATTAGCATTCACTAAATAAGGATTAATATTGTTTGCTAATGATACTGTTCCATCGCTTTCATAAATATATTTGTTTCTCTTTTTGTCATAGGCACTAAATCCGACAATAACACAATGAACAGCGGCTTTTCCTTTTGCCTCATTGCTCCACTTGAAGGTGCGGTAGCCAAAATTGATAATGACGCCGAATTTTTCAAGCAAAGGTTTCCATAAAACCGCAACCTGCTCGCCTTGGGATATAGAGTTCGTTGATACAAATGCCGCGCTTATCTTTGTGTGTGTGATATACTCCGCGGCTTTTCGGTACCATGCCGTCACATAGTCAAGGTTGCCGGCGCCTTTCGTGTTGCCGAAGACGAGGTTCATATCCTCTTTCTGCTCGGCGTTCATGATGCGCGCGCCGGAAAACGGCGGGTTGCCTAAAATATAATTCAACTCGCTTTTCGGCACGATGTTTTCCCACTCTATCCGCAGGGCGTTGCCGTGCACGATGGTCGCCGTCTGTTTCAGCGGTAGCCGCGCGTAATAAAGGCCGAAATGCTCGGCGACGAGCGCGTTCATCTGGTGGTCCATCAGCCACATGCCCACCTGCGCAATTTGGCAGGGGAACTCCTCGTACTCGATGCCGTAGAACTGGTTGACGTTGACTTTGCAGTAGGGCGATATGTCAAGCACCATCTGGTTTTTGTTGTCGATGAGCATTTTCAGCACGGCCAGTTCCAACCGGCGCAGCTCGCGGTACGTGATAATCAGGAAGTTGCCGCACCCGCACGCTGGATCTGTTGCCGTGTCTTAATTGATACAATGTAACGAAACAGAATTCATACTCCTTAACGATGCACCCGCACAGGTGCATTTTTGCACACCCCTCATAACGATGCC
>ENA-UOWE01001688-UOWE01001688.1-activated-sludge-metagenome-genome-assembly--contig:-NODE-1688-length-26470-cov-7.226917_pt1 | contig 26470 bp, 26 predicted proteins | sample MGYA00249841_ERZ761562 | MGnify/ENA primary metagenome ERZ761562 (study PRJEB28883, sample SAMN05720200) | activated sludge metagenome | isolation source: Anaerobic digester | place: Japan...
TGGAATCCGCTGACGAAGATGGTGTCATATATTCCGTTACGGGAACTGACGGATCGCGTCCTGATGTTCTTCTCAGCTGGGCTCTTCCCATTTCAAATCCTTTTGGAGAAAGGGAAGAAAAAAGCCGTTTCATTAAGATGGACGGGCGTGAAGTATTCAAGTTTGCTACCCGGGTTATACCGGAAATAATAGATAATATTCTTTCCGCAAATAATTTGACTATTAATGATATAGCTCATATTGTGCCTCATCAGGCTAATTACAGGATTATCGAGTCGGCTGCTGAAAGATTTAATATAAGCACTGACAGATTTTATATGAATCTTGATAAATGCGGAAACACCTCTGCTGCGAGTATTCCTATTGCTCTTGCTGAAATGAGCGATAAAGGATTGCTGAAGAAGGGCGAGTATATTATTATTGCCGGATTCGGCGGAGGTCTCACTTGGGGCGGGTCACTTATCCGCTGGACAAAATAAGCCAATAAATAGATATTGGACATATAGCCTTACAAGGCAAATAAACAGGAGGATGCTAAATGGTTTTTGAAAAGATCAAAGGCGTCGTTGCTAATCAGCTTGGTGTTGAAGAGGGCAAAATAGCTCTCGAAACTAAATTCATCGAAGATCTCGGTGCGGATTCTCTTGACCTTTATCAGGTTATCATGAATCTTGAAGAGCAGTTCGGAATTGAAATCCCTTCGGAAGATGCGGAAAAAATTAAAACTGTCGGTGATGCTGTAAGTTATGTAGAGAGCAAAAAGAAGTAATCTCTATTTAAGAAGGAGTTCTGCATTGCGGAACTCCTTCGCAGTCAGCAACACGGAGGAATAATGGAAAAGATCGGATTTGTGTTTTCCGGACAGGGGAGCCAGAGTGTCGGAATGGGAAAAGACCTGGCGGAAAATTTTGAAGTCTGTAAGAATATATTTGAAAAAGCCGATTCGGCGCTGGGTTATTCGATATCGTCAATTTGTTTTGACGGTCCGAAGGAAGAACTTGATAAAACTGAAAATACCCAGCCTGCAATTTTGACAGTCAGTATTGCGGCATTTGAAGCCCTTAAATCTAAAGGTGTCCGTCCGTATGCTGTTGCAGGTTTAAGTCTTGGTGAATACTCGGCGCTAGTAGCATCGGGTGTTATTGCTTTTGAAGATGCGGTTCGGTTTGTAAAAAAACGCGGATTTATGATGCAGAATGCTGTTCCTGCCGGAAAAGGTAAAATGGCTGCAGTACTCGGACTTGATGCTGAAAAGCTGAGAGCAGTTTGTGCTGAAGCTTCTTCTAAAGGAATTGTTGAATGCGCTAATTTTAACTGTCCGGGACAGATTGTTATCGGCGGTGAAACTGAAGCCGTTGATTTAGCTTGTGAAAAGGCAAAAGAAGCAGGTGCAAAAAAAGTTGTTCCTCTTGCTGTAAGCGTACCGTCTCATACATCGGTTCTGCGCGATGTTAGTGCTAAACTTGCTGTTGAACTCAGCAGTGTAGAATTGAAAAATCCCGGTATAAAATTTTTAAGCAATGTCAAAGGCGATTTTTCTGAAACTGCAGATGAAATCTCAACTCTGCTTGCGGATCAGGTAATGAAACCTGTTCTATGGCAGAACATAATTGAAAAAATGATTTCTGACGGAATCACTACTATAATTGAAGTTGGTCCCGGAAAAGTTCTTTCCGGTTTTAACAGAATGATAAGCCGTGAAATAAAATCGTATAATATAGAAGACGTTAAGTCTCTTGAAGAAACTATAATCAAACTGGGGGAATAATCATGCTTAAAGGAAAAACTGCTGTAATCACAGGCGGAGCAAGAGGAATAGGAAAATCGATTGCTGTTAAATATGCTCAGAACGGTGCAAATATCGTAATAAGCGATATGGCGTCTCCGGAGCAGATGCAGGAAGTTGTTAAGGAGCTCGAAGCTTTCGGTGTGAAGGCAAAGGCTTTTCAGTCTGATGTTACTGATTATGATGCTGTAAAAAAACTTCTTGATGATGTTGTTGCTGAATTCGGATCTCTTGACATAGTTGTGAACAATGCCGGTATTACAAAAGATATGCCTATAATCGCGATGAAAGAAAAAGATTATATGGATGTAATCAACGTTAATCAGAAAGGCGTTTTCAACATGCTGAAGCATGCGAGCGTGATAATGCTTAAACAGAAAAGCGGAAGAATCATCAATATGGCTTCTGTCGTTGGTGTTATGGGAAATGCCGGTCAGGTTAATTATTCTGCGAGTAAAGCAGCTGTAATCGGAATGACAAAATCAGTTGCAAAAGAACTTTCAAGCCGCGGAATTACCTGCAATGCAATAGCTCCAGGATTTATTCAGAGTGCCATGACAGACAAGCTCAATGATGCTCAGAAAAATGCTATGCTTTCAATGATACCTCTTAAAAAATTCGGTCAGCCTGAAGATGTTGCAAACACTGCACTTTTTCTAGCGAGCGAACTGTCTTCATATTTGACTGGTCAGGTCATCTGTGTTGACGGCGGAATGATAATGTGAGGATTCAATGAGACGTGTTGTCATAACGGGAATGGGCGCTGTTACTCCAATCGGAAATAGTGTTTCCGAATTCTGGAACGGTGCCAAAAACGGGAAAAACGGTATAGACCGGATAACTCTTAGAGACATTACTGAACATAAGGCAAAACTCGCGGGCGAAGTTAAAAACTTCGACCCGTCTCTTTATATTGAAAAAAAAGAAATTAACAGAATGGACAGATATTGTCAATTCGCCATGGCTGCCGCAAAGGAAGCCATGGAAGATTCGGGATTTGATGTTTCTGCCGTTAATCCGTATAAATTCGGTGTTTTGATCGGTTCCGGAATAGGCGGACTGATGACCATCGAAGATGAACACACAAAGTTTATTGAAAAAGGACCTAAGCGTACATCGCCTCTGCTCATTCCGATGATTATTGCGAATATAGCTTCCGGAAACGTTGCTATTAAATACGGTGCAAAGGGAGTCTGCACGACAATTGTCACTGCATGCGCTACAGGAACTCAGTCGATCGGAGAATCGTTTCAGATGATTCTTGACGGAAGAGCTGACGCGATGCTTACCGGCGGTGCCGAAGCATGTGTCGCTGATCTTGCAATTGCCGGTTTTGCCAATGCTACCGCGATGTGTTTGTCGGAAGATGTTAACAGAGCCTCTATTCCGTTTGATGCAGAAAGAAATGGTTTTGTTATGGGTGAGGGAGCCGGTGTTCTTCTTCTTGAAGAATACGAACATGCAAAAAAACGCGGCGCGAAAATATATGCTGAAATTTCCGGTTACGGAACAACATGCGATGCATATCATATAACGAGCCCGAACCCTGAGGCTGAAGGCGCAATGTATTCCATGAAATTTGCAATGGAACAGGCAGGAGTTCAGCCTTCGGAAATATCATATATTAATGCTCACGGCACAAGCACAGGACCGAATGACAGGATGGAAACAAAGGCTGTTAAAAAAGCTTTCGGTGAAGATCTTGCAAGAAAGATTCCTATGAGTTCAACTAAATCAATGACGGGTCATCTTCTGGGTGCGGCTGGCGCAATAGAAGCTATTATCTGCGCGAAAACAGTTCAGGAAGATTACATTACTCCGACTATAAATTATAAAGTTGCTGACCCTGAATGTGATCTGGATTGCGTTCCGAACACCGGCCGCAAAGCTGATGTAAGATATGCGATCTCGAATTCCTTCGGGTTCGGCGGGCATAATGCCACACTTCTATTTAAGAAGTATGAGGGTTAAAATGGAAGCTGATAAAATTGTAAGTATTATTCAAAGCGTTGACAGATCGGATCTTACTGATGCCGAAATAAAATCAGGTGATTTCAGGATTTCAATGAAGAAGATTTCATCTCCGGCGGTTGTTAAAGCCGTTCCTGCCGTTACTGAAAAGCAGACTATTAAGCCTGAAGTTTCTGAGGTGAAGGAAGATCCTTCGATTAAAACTGTAAAAAGTCCGATAGTTGCATCGTTTCTGCTTTCGCCGAAACCGGATGCTCCGCTTTTTGTTGAAAAAGGCTACAAAGCAAAAAAAGGATCTATTCTCTGCATATTAGAAGCTATGAATATTTCCAATGAAATCAATGCCGAGTTTGACTGTGAAGTGCTTGATATTTGCGCTCAAAGCGGGCAGATGGTTGAATACGGGCAGATTCTGTTCAAACTTAAAGCTTTATAAAATGTTGGGAGAGGTAAAATGAGAAGGGTAGTAATTACTGGGATTGGTGCGGTTTCTCCGCTTGGGAACACTGCTGATGATTTGTGGAACGGAACTAAAGAAGGAAAAAACGGTATCGACAGAATTACTCATTTCGACCTTACCGATTTCAAATGCACTCTGGCTGGTGAAGCGAAAGGTTTCGATCCGGCTAATTATATTGATAAAAAAGAAGTCAACAGAATGGACAGATTCTGTCATTTCGGAATAGCCGCAGCTGTTGAAGCTGTTGCGGATTCGGGTGTTGACCTTGAAAAAATAGACCGTGAAATGCTCGGTGTTCTTGTAGGATCGGGTATGGGCGGCATGAAGACTTATGAAGACGAAGTCCGTAAACTCGTTGAAAAAGGACCTAAAAGAATTTCCCCTCTTTTTGTCCCTATGGCAATATCCAATATGACAGCAGGTAATATTGCGATCCGTTTCGGTGCAAAAGGTGTCTGCTCAAATGTTGTAACTGCGTGCGCAACGGGATCTCATTGCGTGGGCGAGGCTTTTCTTGTTGTAAGAGACGGCAGAGCCGACATGATGATTGCAGGCGGTGCTGAAGCTTGTATTACTCCTCTTGGAATTGCCGGTTTCATAAACATGACTGCTGTAAGTTTTTCAACCGATAAAGACCGCGCATCTATTCCGTTTGATGCAGAGCGCAGCGGCTTTGTAATGGGAGAGGGTGCAGGTATTTTGATTCTTGAAGAATATGAGCACGCTGTAAAACGCGGTGCAAAAATATATGCAGAGATTACAGGTTACGGCGCAACATGCGATGCGTATCACATGACAAGCCCGGATCCGGAAGGTAACGGAGCTGCACGTGCGATGAAAATTGCGATGGATATGGGCGGAATTAATCCTGATAGAGTCGGATATATCAACGCGCATGGAACAAGCACTCCTTATAATGATAAATTTGAAACCCGCGCAATTAAGAAAGCTTTCGGTGAGGAACTCGCAAGAAAAGTTTCGATTAGTTCGTCGAAATCAATGACAGGTCATATGCTCGGAGCTGCCGGTGCGGTTGAAGCTATTATTTGTGCGAAAACACTTCAGGAAGGATACATCACTCCGACTATAAATTATAAGGTCGCTGATGCTGAATGCGATCTTGATTATGTTCCGAATACAGGCCGCAAAGCAGATGTTAAATATGCTCTTTCCAATTCACTTGGATTCGGCGGGCATAACGCAACTGTACTTTTGAAAAAATACGAGGGATAGGAATAAATGGAAGCTGAAAAAATAGTAAGTATTATTGACAGCGTAAGCAAGTCAACTTTAACGGAAGTTGAAATCGAAGCAGGCGACGTTAAGATTAAACTGACAAAATCTGCAGGTTCACAGAATGTTGTTCTTTCTCAGACGCCGGTTATTCATTCTGCGGATAAGCCTCTTCTTCATGTTTCAGCTCCTGAAGCAAAAGAAATGAAAGTTCAGGCTCCCGCATCTGATGATCCGTCATTGAAAACAATAGTGAGCCCGATCGTCGGAACGTTTTATGCGTCTCCTAAGCCTGAATCTCCGGCATTTGTAAGTGTCGGAAGCAAAGTTAAGAAAGGCGACCCGCTTTGCATTATCGAAGCGATGAAGCTTATGAATGAAATTGATGCTGAATTTGACTGTGAAATCGTTGAAATTTGCGCATCAAATGAAGCTATGATCGAGTTCGGTCAGGTTCTGTTTAAAGTTAGATAATAATAAAGGAGAATTAATATGGCACTTCTTGATATCAAACAGATTATGGAAATCATTCCTCACCGTTACCCTTTTATTCTGATAGATACTATCGAAGAAATGGAAAAAGGAAAACGAATCGTAGGAACTAAAAACGTTACAATGAATGAGTATTTCTTTCAGGGGCATTTTCCTGCTGAGCCTGTTATGCCGGGTGTTCTTATTATTGAGGCTCTTGCTCAGGTCGGCGCAGTACTTATTCTTTCACAGGAAGAATTCAAAGGTAAAATAGCTTATTTCGGCGGAATCAATAACGCGAAATTCAAAAAGAAAGTTGTTCCGGGTGATACATTGAAACTCGAACTTGAAATGACTGCTCTTAAAGGGCCTATCGGGATGGGTAAAGCGAAGGCTACCGTAAACGGTGTTCTTGCTGCATCTGCTGATCTCGTTTTTGCTGTAGGAGCATAAATGATGTTTAAGAAAATTCTGATTGCTAACAGAGGCGAAATCGCTGTAAGAATAATAAGAGCCTGCAGAGAGATGGGAATTCAGACAGTTGCAGTTTATTCCGAAATGGATAAAGATGCACTGCATGCCCAGCTTGCTGATGAGGCTGTATGTATCGGACCGGCTCCTTCAAAATCAAGTTATCTTAATATGAATAATATCATCAGCGCGACCATTCTTACTCATGCTGAAGCTATTCATCCAGGTTTCGGATTTCTTTCCGAAAACGCACGCTTTGCAGAAATGTGCAAGGAATGCGGAATCACTTTCATCGGTCCTGATCCTGAAATGATCAATCTGATGGGAAATAAAAGTGTAGCAAAACAGACCATGAACAAAGCCGGAGTTCCGACAATTCCGGGTTCGGACGGCGCGGTTGAAACCGTTCAGGAAGCTCTAAAGCTTGCGGACGGAATGGGATATCCCGTGATGATAAAAGCATCGGCCGGCGGCGGCGGACGCGGTATGCGTCTTGTATGGAATAAAGAAGAACTTCCGAAACTTTTTGACTCGGCAAAATCCGAGGCAAAGGCGGCTTTCGGCGATGACACCATGTATATGGAAAAATTTCTTGAGAATCCGCGCCATATCGAGTTTCAGATAATCGGCGATGAATTCGGAAATGTTGTTCATCTCGGTGAAAGAGACTGTTCGCTTCAGAGAAGAAATCAGAAAGTTCTCGAAGAATCGCCTTCTCCTATTATGACTGAAGATCTCAGAAAAAAAATGGGTGAAGCTGCTGTAAAAGCCGCAAAAGCCATCAAATATAAGAGTGCAGGTACAATAGAGTTTCTGCTTGATAAGCATAATAATTTCTTCTTCATGGAAATGAATACCCGTATTCAGGTTGAACATCCCGTAACTGAACTTGTTACAGGAATTGATCTAATAGCCGAGCAGATAAAAGTTGCTGCAGGCCAGAAGATTGAATTTAAACAGAACGAGATTCATGTAAGCGGTCATGCTATCGAATGCAGAATTAATGCCGAGAAACCTTCTGAAAACTTCAGACCGTCTCCGGGAAAAATAACATCTCTTCATCTTCCGGGAGGATACGGAGTCAGACTTGATACAGCAGTGTATCAGGGATATACAATTCCGCCAACTTATGATTCGATGATTGCGAAGCTTATCGTTCACGGAAAAACCCGTACTGAAGCTATTGCACGCATGAAAAGAGCACTGGGTGAATTTGTAATTGAAGGAATAGACTCTAACATCGAATTTCAGATGGAATTGATGGATGATAAGAATTTTGTTGAAGGAAACTTCGATACACAGTATATAAACAAACTGCTTAATATAAGGTAAAGCGAATGCTTAAAGGAATGTTTAAAAAGAACAGCCCGGTTGTTGATGCCGGAATTGTTCAGGAATATGACGGAAGAAAAAAGAAGCCGGAAGTTCCTAGCGGTTTATGGATAAAATGTTCTGAGTGCAATCACAGCTTTTATAAAAAAGACATAGAAGCTGCAATGATGGTATGTCCGAGCTGCGGCAATCACTTTCGTATGTCATCAACTGACAGACTTCGTCTTATAGCTGACGAGGGAACTTTTGATGAATGGGATAAAAAACTTTCAAGCGTCAATCCGCTTGAATATCCCGGTTATGCTGATAAAATAAAGAAACTTGAAGAAGAAACCGGAATCAGTGAAGCAATAATTACCGGTCAGGCAAAGATCGGCGGAATTGATTCTGTTCTCGGTGTGATGGATTCGCGCTTTCTGATGGGAAGCATGGGTTCAGTAGTCGGAGAAAAAGTTACCAGGGCGTTTGAACGCGCTACTGAAAAAAAACTTCCGGTGATTCTTTTTACAGCATCCGGCGGTGCTCGTATGCAGGAAGGGATTTTCTCTCTTATGCAGATGGCAAAGACAAGTGCGGCTATTGCCCGTCATAATGAAGCGGGACTTCTATATATAACTGTTCTTACTGATCCGACAACAGGCGGAGTAACCGCAAGTTTTGCGATGCTCGGCGATATTATAATATCAGAACCGGGAACATTGATAGGTTTTGCCGGTCCGCGCGTTATAGAACAGACTATAAGACAGAAACTTCCTGCAGGTTTTCAGAGAGCGGAATTTCTTCTTGATCATGGATTTGTAGACATGATAGTCGAGCGAAAAGATATGAAGCAGACACTTTCGAAACTTTTGTCTGTTCATGTATCATCATCATGGACTTCTCAGGACGAATTGTCGATTGTTGAAAGAATGAAAAACACAATGACTAATGCTATTGAAAATACGATTAACACTGTGAATACTGTTATGGGAGGCGGAAATAATGGCTGATCATAAATCCGGAAAAAATATTACCGAACTCGAAAACAGAATCAATGATCTCGAAAGACTTTCCAAAGAACAGAAATTAGATTTGTCGAATGAACTCGGCACGTTAAAAGGCAAACTCGAACAGCTTAAAAAAGAAGCTTTTAACAAACTTACTGCATGGGATAAAGTTCAGCTTGCAAGAAATTCCGAACGTCCAACCGCGCTTGATTATATCGAACGCATCGTTGAGGATTTTACTGAACTTCACGGCGACAGATATTTCGCGGATGATTCGGCAATTGTTGCCGGAATCGGTAAAATAGCGGGTCTTCCTGTGACTGTTATCGCCCAGCAGAAAGGACGAAACACAAAAGAAAAAATCAAACGCAATTTCGGAAGTCCGAATCCTGAGGGATACCGTAAATCGCTTCGTCTGATGAAACAGAGTGAAAAGTTTAACCGTCCGGTTCTCTGTCTTATTGATACTCAGGGAGCGTATTGCGGAATTGGAGCAGAAGAGCGCGGAGAAGGCGAGGCTATCGCGCGCAATCTCATGGAAATGAGCATGATAAAGGTTCCGATTCTTTCTGTTGTTCTGGCTGAAGGCGGAAGCGGCGGTGCGCTTGCACTCGGTGTTGCTGATTCTGTATGGATGCTTGAACATGCCGTATATTCCATTCTTTCTCCTGAAGGTTTCGCAAGTATTTTGTGGAAAGATTCTTCACGCGCGAAAGAAGCTTCTGAAATGATGAAGCTCACTGCAGACGATCTGAAGGAATTCGGAATAATTGACAAAGTGATAAGCGAACCTCTCGGAGGTGTTCAGAAAAATATTGATTCAGTATGTGAAGAACTTCGCAAGGAAATTCCTGCTGAATTTGTACGTTTGTTCAAAATGAATGAATCTCAAAGAACTCAAAACCGATATGATAAATACCGCCAGATGGGCAGGTTTAAGGATTGATGAAAATCAGGCGGAAAATCTTCCGCCTGATTTTTTTATAGCGATTGCGGCTCTTTCCGGAAGTTATATTTTTCTAAGACGTTCAGTTAAAAAATGATTTAAAGCAATGAATCTTGCTTTACAAATAAAATGATTGGTTTATTGTAATGTCATGAAACATGAAATATTAAACGGAATGCATCCGAAAAAGCGTCTTATTATATCTATCATTCTCCTTTTTCTGGGGATTATTTATGCAATTGTACCTTTTGATTTCGATTTCATTCCGGTTATCGGATGGATAGATGACATCGGCGTTTTGCTTGTAACATTCATAAATGCACTGATTTCTTTTATCAGATATAAAAAAGCGGAAGCCAAGACAGAAAAGAAATAATTGACTGCGGTTATTCATTTTTTAGATTGGCTGCATGAATAATTCAATCAAGATTCTTGCCGCTTTTGACATCGACGGCACACTGTATGACTGCACTGATGCCATAATAACCGCGTTTTCTGATGCGGTTAATGAATATAATCTCATAAACGGAACTGCTTATAATTCCCCTGAACCTGAATTGATTATAGGTTCGCTCGGGATGCCGATTTATGAATTTTATCCCAGAATTTTCTCCTTTGCCGAACCCAACGATATGCCTGAGCTCTCGCGTTTGTCAGAAGAAAAGCTTGATGATGCGGTATCTGCAAAAAAAGGCCGGATATATCCTCATGTACGTGAAATAATAGAAGCTCTGCATACTTCAGGAATAACCATTGCTGCTGCTTCAAACGGATCAAAGGAATATGTATCTCGTGTTCTTTCTGCTTATGATTTGGATTCATTTTTTGAACCGCTGATATCAATCGGTGATGAAGGAATAGTAAACAAGAATGATATACTGAAAGGTTATCTTGCTGATAATAATTACGGCAAGGTATACATGATAGGAGACAGAGATTCTGACAGAATCGCGGCACGTGCTAACGGCGCTCAATTTGTTTACTGCAATTACGGTCATTCAGGAGACAGTGAAGTTTCGGAATTTGATTACGAGATTCATTCTCTGAGTGAGCTTTCAAAGATAATTAAATAATAGATGATAAAAAAGCCCGGAATTATACCGGGCTTTTATTTTAAACACTGACGAATTACTTAAATTCGGGTTTATCCATAAAATACTGATAAAAACTGTGTTTGTGATCGGCCGTTTCTATGAGTTGAGCGTTAATCAATCCTTCAATACTGATTATTTCTCCTATCATATTTTTGTGAGTATTTTGAATTTCTTCCGGCAGCAAAATTTGTGAATCATTTGTATTTAAAACAATTTTAGTCATTGGTTCGTTTCCAACGATCATAAGAGTTCCGGTTACTTTGACTCTTTCACCGTTTTTATAGATCATTATGGGCTTATCTGACATGTAACCGGAACATCCTAAAAAGAAAATTAAAAAGATTATAAATTTTAATAAATAATTACTCATTGATGCTTTCTCCGGCAATTTCATTTTTCTGATTATTATAGTTATCGAGACTGTTTTCACTACCTGGAGCACCAAGTATTATTCCTGTTCGAAAAGAAGATTCTACTAATGTATTTTTGGTTAATATTTTTTTTAAAGGTGAAATGGAATACGGCAGTTCGGCTTTTTCGCTTTTTCCGTATTGTAAAGGATTATTATTGATTGCAAGAATGAAATCTCCATTGTAAGGAGCTGATGTTGAGGTTATAGTTCCATCCGCTGTGATTCCTCTATAAATAATGTTAGATCCAGATTCTGAAGGATAATAATTTCCATTATTATTCCGCATAACAGCTTCAAAGGGATAAAGATTAGTAATTCCAGAATTTGACTGCATTTGAGAAAGACCAGTAATATTTCCTTTGTATCCCAATATGCCGTTAGATTTATTAATCTGATTTGCGATAAGCCAGTTAATCATAATGTTTGTCCAGGAGGTGCTGTTTATCGGTATTCCGTTATAGTATGGGATATGCTTTTCTATTTGTTCTGTAACAGCTCTGTAGTCAGTATATGAGGAATTTAGAATATCTTTGTAAATTATGTCCCCATCCGAGGATTGAATTCTAAGCCATTGAAAAAAAAGATAAACAGTTGAATAATCAATAAGTTCATTCCCCCATTTATAAAAATTATTACCGGATGAATCATTATCTTGGAAGATGTTATAATAATTTAATCGTTTGGTTATATGACTTCCAGAATAAAGATATTCGGCGGCAGAAGAAAGACCTTCGTTAATCCATGTGTCCTGGATTTTCCCGTTTGTCATACCATTATGAGCAAAATTAATTAAATGCTGAAATTCATGAGCTGTAGTAATAAGAAATTCATTTGTTCCTGGAATTCCGGGATTACAGTCAAGATAAATCATATCGCATTCATTAGAATGAGGATGGTAATCAGAATTTACAAATGTATTTGAAGAATCAAAATATCCGGCAATATAGCTGCCTGAACCGGAATAGTTGTCCTTGATATCAAGTATTAAAATGATTATTTTCCCGTTACCATCAATATCACTTTCGTCACCGAATTTAGATTTTATTAATGGATATATTGTGTTATCGAATTCGCTAATGATATGATCAACAGTTGAGTAATTTAGAAGAGATAGACAAGACTCTTCTATTCGTATGGTGCAATATTGTCCTTCTTTAAAAACAGGAGCTGTTAGAATATAATATTTTCTAGTTTGTGTATCGGCTGCCCAGAATTCATTTTCTTTTCTTTGATATACAGAAATCTCTTGTTCTGAGGAATCTCCACAGCCAAAGAGAGTAATGAATAGAATAAAATAAGTGAAATAATAAAATATTGGAGAAATGTTCATAATGGATTATTGCAAATTATACTTTTATAGTCAATTGTTTAATAAGTATTATTTTGCTGCTCGAGCTCATCATTTGTCTTTTTCAATTTCTTAAGTTCATTTAGATCATCTATTTTAGCATCGATGTTTTTGTGATAAGGATTGAATTCTTTCGTCTTTTCAAAAGATTCTATAGCCGAGTCAAGGTCGTCGGCTACGTAACTGCGCAGTCCTTTTTTATAGTATTGATTTGCTATTGCGATGTCTTCGACTGTTACAATCTTAGGTATAAGCTTTACGTTGAAGTTGATAGAATAAACATAACCGAAGGAAGCGTTATCTTCGAGGGATGCGTCAATTGAAAAAGCAAAATTTCTGATTGCATAATTGACACCTAAGCCGAACGTATAGTTTCCCGAATCGTTAAACCTGTAGCCGGTACGCAGAAAAATAAGATCCAGATAATTGAATTCTAATCCGAATTTTAATTGAAATGATTCATCGAATCCGTAAGTGAAATCGTACATATCCGACTTGCGTATCATGTACTGATTCGCGTCAGTGTGAACTGCAAGCCAGCTGATAGGGATGAATTTTGTACCAATATTAATTTTTCTCGGAAGCGGATGATCTGATATTTTAGTTCCGAGATTTTGAATGGATAGCCCGAGATAAACGTTCCGGTTCGGCGCGTTAAAAGGGGTATACATGTGAAAACTTTTCATCAAACCAAGATCTGCACCAGCACCCATGTACGTATTTGTGTCAATTTTTTCGTATATGAACTTAACATTCGCGCCGAGCATGATGTTGTAAAATTCTGTTCCGTAAGAGAAATATGTTGCTGAATTATAGAAATCGACTTCTCCGACGGTATTTCCGTCTATGTCAATTTTATCAAAAGAAGGAACCCAGAAAAGTGTATTTCCAAAAGCTCCATAGCCGTTTTTAATTTTTATTGCGGCAGATATATTTTCAATGCGCGAATCGGTAATATGTTCCTGATGAAAAAAAGAAGCTTCCGGATACTTAAGTGTGGCAAGCGATGCCGGATTATAGTAAAAACCATTTATATCTTCAGTGTTTGCGGTATAAGCCTCACCTGTTCCGAGAGAACGTGTTCCTATATTGAACTCAAGAAACTGAGCTCCGGCGGTTCCCCTGCTGCCTTCGGCATGAAGAATCACTGCGGGAAACAGAATAAGTGTAATAAATACCAGCTTTTTCATAATTTCCCTTAACGGATATCAAAAAGGTATAATATTGCAAGTATTAAAATCCGTATTCTGTTCATTCAATCAAGATACACAAGAAATTAAGCTAGATCAAGAAAATAAGATTTATACGAGAGATTATGGTTTAATAGAAAACATCATCGATGATACCGCCTCCGATCAAAAGATCGTCGCGGTAAAGAACTGCCGACTGACCCTTTGTTACTGCGTCAATCGGCTCCAGAAATTCGATTAAAAGTTCGTTATCCGTCACTTTGACAGTGCATTTCTTATCCCTTTGCGCATAACGTGTTTTGAGCTGATATTCACCGTTGTCAAGACTGCTAAAAAGGTTGATGTCTGAAGCGGTAAGAGATTTTGAAAATAATTCATCTTTCTTAGAAAGTATAACTTCATTTTTTTCGATGTTGAATCCTGACACATAAAGAGGATGTGAATAAGCGACTCCGAGTCCTCTTCTTTGACCTATTGTGTAATTGAAAAATCCGTTATGTTTTCCGAGAATTTTTCCTTCCCTATCAACGAAGTTTCCACTTGAAGCGCAGACGTCCGATTTGCTGATAAATTTAGAAATGAAATTTCTATAATCTCCATCGGGAAGAAAACAAATATCCTGGCTGTCCTTTTTAGATGCTGTTATGAGATTAGCTTTGTCCGCTTCAGAACGAACGGTAGATTTCTGCATTCCTGAAAGAGGAAAAATTATTTTAGGCAGAATTTCCTTCCGGATTTTATAAAGAAAATATGTCTGATCTTTTGGGTCAAGGGGATTGCGTTTTATGAAATATTGGTCATTGATATTTACTATTGAAGAGTAATGTCCTGTTGCAAAAAAATCCGATCCGTTTTGAAACGCTTGATCTGCAAGTTCGCCGAATTTAACTTTTTTGTTGCAAATTATGCATGGATTCGGTGTTCTTCCTTCGAGATAGTTTCGGGTAAAATCGGTTACGACAAAATCATTAAAAGATTCCGTATAGTCAACAATCTGATGTCTTATGCCGAGTTGAGAGCATATTTTAGAGACGTCATCGGCTGATTGCTCGCCGATCTGAAATGAACTCCCGTCAGGAAACAATATCCTGAAAATCATAGTGATACCTGAAACAGTATATCCTTTTTGTAAAAGAGAATATGCCGCAAGTGACGAATCTACTCCGCCGCTCATGGCAACTGTGACATTGCTCATTCTTCAAACAGCCATGTAGAAAGATAGCGTTCGCCCGAATCCGGAATAATAACCGAAATTATTTTGTCGGCATTTTCAGGTCTTTTAGATATTTCAATTGCACTCCAGAGCGCTGCTCCTCCTGATATTCCGCACAGAATTCCTTCTTTTTTGGCGGCAAGTTTTACAGTCTCTGCGGCATCGGTGTCAATTACCGGAATAATTTCATCAATAAGATTTTGATCAAATACCTTGGGCATGAAACCGGCACCAATGCCCTGAATCCGGTGCGGATGATGAGCTCCACCAGAAAGGACTCTTGATTCCATTGGTTCAACCGCTATAATTTTAATAGAAGGATTTTTCTCTTTTAAATATTTCGCACTGCCGGTAATTGTTCCTCCGGTGCCGACTCCTGCAACCATGATATCGATTTTGCCGTCCGTGTCGTTCCAAATTTCAGGACCGGTTGTTTTTTCATGCGCTGAAGGATTTGCAGGATTTTCAAATTGCTGAAGAATAACGGAATTTTTCATTTCCGAATGAAGCTTGTTTGCCTTTTCAATTGCTCCGCTCATGCCTGCGGCCCCTTCAGTCAAAACTATATGAGCTCCGAGAATCTTTAAGAGTTTTCTTCTTTCAATGCTGAAACTGTCAGGCATGGTTAGAATAAGACGGTAACCTTTGACAGCGCAGACCATTGCAAGCCCGATTCCGGTATTTCCGCTGGTTGGTTCAATTATAACCGTCCCTTTTGTGATTGTTCCTTTTTTTTCGCCTTCTTCAATCATTTCGAGGGCAATTCTTTCTTTGACGCATGAAAGCGGATTGAAGTATTCAAGCTTTGCGAATACCTGCGCATATCCGGTGTTTAAAGAACCAATTTTGACAAGGGGAGTGTTTCCTATTGTTTCAAGAATGCTGTTATAAACGCGCATCGATTTCTCCGTTTTTATGAGCCGCAGAAATTTCCGTAGATTTCCGTGCTGTTTTTATCCATCTTTAAAATTTCACATCCGACTTTCATGATCTTATTTTCAAGAAGCACAATGTTTCTTACAACAGCGAGCATGGAAACGTCTGATCCTGTGATTTTCATGGTGCAGTGCAGATAGCTTTTTTCCTTAAAATATCTGAGGTAAGTTCTGTCTTTGAATACAACGCTGAATCCGCCTTTTGAGACATCTGACACTATTATCCGGTCATTCATGATCTGGAAAAGATTATTTCTTGCGAATATTTCTGATGTAATCAGTGAAAGTTTTCTTACTATGTTGTAGTATGATTCATTTGCGGCTACGGTGCTGTTTATCTGAATATAACCGAATGGCAGAAATTGCTTGTAAAGAATGGGAAATGCAACTTCAGAAATGAGGTTTTTTCTGTTGATTAGAAAATAATCCTTTGAATAAATATTTTCAATATAAGCGCGGTAGTCCGTGTTGTCTTTAAGCTTTGGGTCATTAATGTTTGTTATGAGATACGGTTTTCCCATATCATAAAAATATCTCATGCGGGGATCGCTCATGCCTTCATTCATGAAATAAACTTTTTTTTGCGGAAACATGGTATCCATTTCGGAAATAATGGTATGCTTGACTCTCTCAGCTTTTCTGAAATCCAGTGCGATTGATTTTTCAATAATGAAATCCGTAATGAGATTGGTGATATATACAATAGATTTTTCATTCTGTGCCGCAACAGATTTTCTTTCACCGCTTCTATCAACCGTAATGGATTGCATTTTTACCGGATGGAAGGTGTAAACTTCATCTTCTTCCTTCGAGATGAGGCCGAGCTCTGCATAGATTGTAACATTTTCGACACGTACAAATATAAGGCATGTTGGAGGCATATTTTTCACATAAGGAATTTTAAACGCCGCTTCGCCGTCAGAATATCCCATGAAAAGGATTTTGAGATTTCCATTCGCTGTTTTGAGAAATACGTTTCCGTTTGCGAAGTTCTTATAAAAAATGTCATGATACTCATTTTTATCTGTTATTGTTCTGATGGATCCTGACATCGTTTAATATTACCTACAGTTTTTCCGAAACACGTTTTATCATAGCTTTCAGGTCTTCGATATCATTTCCAACTCTGTCCATCAATGCCATATTCTTGTCATTCTTGGCTTTCTGATACTTCGCGATAAATGCTTCGACGAGAACATCTATCTGCTCAACATCATCATCAATAGAGCGGATATTTTCAGGTACGACTCCGTAGCTCATACGGGTAGTTTCGAATGTATTCAGGTCGACGATGTCGCCCCAGCTGGGAACGGTGGTTTTGAAACCGAAGTTTTCTGAAATCAGGGAAGCGAGATTTGAAGATGATTTTTCTTCACCATGTACAACAAATACTTTCATGTTCTTGTTTTTGAATTTGCTTACCCATTCAAGAAGCCCGTCTTTATCCGCGTGACCGGAGAATCCTCCGAGTGTATAAATCTTCGCATTTACGGAAACTTCTTCACCGTAAAGTTTAACGCGTTTTGCTCCTTCTACGAGTGAACGTCCGAGAGTTCCTTCCGCCTGATATCCGACAAAGACAACGCTTGCTTCTTTCTTATATAGGTTATTCTGGAGATGATATTTGATTCTTCCAGCTGTACACATTCCCGATGCGGAAATTATAATTGCGCCTTTAGCTTTTTTGTTGAGTTCTTTCGACTCTGCAGTGGTTTTAGTGTATGTGAGTGACGGAAAATTGAGAGGGTCTTCTCCGCGGAGAATTCTTGCTTTCATATCATCGTCATAGCATTCGACATGTTTTCTGAAAATCTCAGTTGCAGAAATTGCAAGCGGAGAATCAATATAAACCGGAACAAGCGGAATCTCGCCGTTTTTTAACAGATCGGAAAGTGTGTGTATTATTTCCTGTGTTCTTTCAACTGCGAAGGATGGTATGACTATATTTCCTTTTTTGTTGTGTGCCTCATTGATGACGTTTTTGAATTCGGCATATGTGTCGCCTTTGCTTTTGTGAATTCTGTCACCGTAAGTAGATTCAACCAGAAGAAAATCGGCATCTTCGATATGTTCGGCATTTTTTATTATGGCCTGATCGCGGGGCCCGAGGTCTCCGGAGAAAACAATTTTTTTTGTAGTCCCGTTTTCTTCAACCCACAACTCGATCATCGCTGAACCTAGAATATGACCGGCGTCTCTGAAACGGGCTTTCACTCCCGGTACAACATCAAAGATTTCGCCGTAGTCTTTTGCGTCTAAGTATTTGCAGGCTTCTTCCGCATCTGCCTGAACATAGAGGGGTTCAACAGCTTCGCGTCCGAGCTTCTTGTTTCTTTTAGTAAAAAATTCAGCGTCCATTTCCTGAATATGTGCGGAATCAGGAAGCATTATTCTGAGAAGATCAGCAGTCGCAGATGTCGCGAAAATTGGTTTGTTGAAACCTTCTTTTACGAGTTTAGGAATTAATCCGCTGTGATCTATATGGGCATGAGTAACAAGAAGTGCGTCAATTTCCTGAGGAGCGTAAATCAAGTGAAGATAATTTCTTTCTTTCAGTTCTCTGCGTCCCTGAAACATTCCGCAGTCGATCATTATTGTAAAGTTGTCATTTTTGACGATATAGGAAGACCCTGTAACAGTCTTAGCGGCTCCGACAAATTCAATTTTCATGTTGTCCTCCGTTTGCTATTTTCCCGTCTATTAGAGTTATTATTCTTCCTGTTTTGGCGGCAATTGACTGGTCATGTGTTACAGTGATTAATGTGCAGTTTTTTTCTTTCGCAAGAGAAAATAGAAAATCCATGAGATTTTCTGAATTTTTTCTGTCGAGCGCACCGGTAGGTTCGTCCGCGAGAATGATTGATGGATCGCCGGCTAACGCGCGGGCAACTGTTATTCTCTGGCATTCTCCGCCGGATAATTCTGACGGTTTATGGTGTATTCTGTCAAGAAGTCCGAATTTTTCTATTAATTCGAGAGCCTTATTTTTTGCTTTTTTTGGGGAGGTTCTTCTTACTAGAAGAGGAATCATTACATTTTCGAGAGCACTGAACTCCGGAAGAAGATTGTTTGCCTGAAAAATGAATCCCAGATTGCGGTTTCTGAATTTTGAAATTTCCGATATGCTTAACGATGAAATGTTTTTTCCGCCGATGAAAAGATTTCCGGACTGGAAGTAGTCAAGGCATCCTATAAGGTTTAATAATGTAGATTTGCCGGCCCCTGATGGTCCGACTATTGAAACATTTTCTCCCTGTTCAATTTCAAAAGACACATCTGTCAAAACATTCAATGTGTTTTTCCCGAAACCAAAATGCTTATTAATTCCCTTTGCTTTTATAAAACTCATTATTCATACCTGATTGTTTCTACCGGATTGAGTCTTGAAGCGTGCCATGCCGGAAAAACCGCGGAGAGTGTCGCAAGAAAGACTGCGAACGATCCAATGAATGCCACAAATTCCGGAGAAATCTGAGTTGGAATACCTTCGATGTAATATACATTCTGCGGAACAAGAGAGATGTTGATGAATTGACCATCGTTGAATAAAGGATAAATGAATGCGCCAATGCGATTAATCATTTTTTCTGCAAAAGAAATGATGGCTTCAAGGTTTAGAGAGAAAGCCAGACCGCAAATGACTCCGCTTATTGATCCGGCAAGTCCAATAAGAAAACCTTCCATTACGAAAATAGTCATGATTGACTGAGGAGTTGCTCCGAGAGATTTCAGTATTCCAACCGTACGGCGTTTTTCCATTACAACCATCGCAAGAGTTCCCATGATTGTAAAACCGGCTGACACGATTACAAGAAAAAGAATTACCGTCATGATGAGCTTTTCTAGTTTAAGGGCATAGAATAGATTGCCGTTTTTTTCTTCAGCAGTCATTACGGAATATCTGAAATCAATTATGTCGCGCAGTTTTTGAGCATATTGATTTATTTTGTAAATGTCATCTGTTTTTATTGATATGCCCGAAACCCGCCCGCGAGCTCCGAAAAGGTTCTGCGCATCTGTAAGAGAAATGAAAAGAAGTGAAGTATCATATTCGTAGTATCCGGTTTTAAAGAATCCTTTTACTTTAAACCTTCCGATGCCAGGTTCCATGGAATCAGTGCCTATTTTTCCTCTGGGAACTATAAGCTCAATAACATCTCCGCTTTCAATATTATGAAGATTTGCCATTTCAGAGCCAAGAAAAATTTCGCCGCTTTTTTCAAACTTGTTGTTTTCGCTTTTTATGAATTTTTTAAATTGTTCGGGCATATTTCCTATATCGCCGAAGCCGCGCAGAATAACAGGTTTGATTTCTCCTGCAATTTTAACAAGTCCGTTTCCCTGAAAATAGGGAAGTGCGCTTTTAATGCCGTTCACGGACTTTATTTTTTCAGTTAGTTTTTCGTCGTAAAGAAAGCCTGAAGGATTGCTCTCAAATTCCTTTGAAATTGAGATGTGTGAATCGACGTCAATAATCTTATCCTTGATCTGACTTTGAAAACCGTTCATAACGGAAATCACGACAACAAGGATAAATACTCCGATAAATACCATGAAAACCGAAAGGAAGGTGTTGAAGGAAATAAACCCCTGACTCTTCTTCGACTTTAGGTAACGGAAACCGATGAATAATTCGAAAAGTCTTTTTATCATAACCCGAGCATCGTAGATTGAAAGCCGGCATTTGTCAAGCAATGAAAATCAGCCTTAATTTTCTTGACTTTTGACCTTCCTGAATAATCGTAGCCGGGAATATGTTTACATCCAGACGGTGAATTATGAAAAATCAGCTCAATAAAATCAAAGAAGAAGCGCACGGCGCGATAGTCAGCGCGGACAATATCGAGCTTCTCGAAAATATCCGGGTGAAATTTCTCGGAAGAAAAGGCGAACTTACCGGCATTCTCCGGTCGCTTGCGTCTCTCTCGAACGAAGAGAAGGCGGAAGTCGGTGCATTATCGAATAAAATTAAAGAAGAGCTGAATGCGGAGATTGATTCCAAGAAGGACACTCTTCTAAAGGCTGAAGTTGAACTTAAAATTAAAAATGAATTTCTGGATGTGACTCTTGATGAAATTCCCGGATCAGCTTCATTCGAGCGCGGACATCTTCATCCCATCTCACAGCTTCAGTATGAAATAGAGGATATTTTTACTTCCATGGGTTTTGAGGTTCTTGATGGACCTGAAGCCGAAACAGAATATTATAATTTTGAAGCTTTAAATATTCCGAAACATCATCCTGCGCGTGACATGCAGGATACATTCTGGACTGAAGACGGAAATCTTCTGCGCACTCACACTTCTGCAATTCAGGTTCGCGGAATGGAAAAGCGCAAGCCTCCTTTCCGGGTTGTCGGACCTGGAAGAGTATTCCGTTATGAGGCAACAGATGCTTCTCATGAAAATACCTTCTATCAGGTTGAAGGTATGATGGTTGATAAAAATATTTCCGTGGCGAATCTCATTCATTTTATGAAGGTTCTTCTCCGTGAAGTTTTCAAAACCGACGTTAAGATAAGACTTCGTCCGGGATTTTTCCCTTTCGTGGAGCCCGGTTTCGAGCTTGATATTAACTGTCTGATCTGCGGCGGAAAAGGATGCAGTGTCTGCAAGCAGTCCGGCTGGGTAGAGCTTCTTCCATGCGGTCTTGTTCATCCGAATGTTTTAAAAAGCGGCGGAATAGATCCTTCTGAATATTCCGGATTTGCTTTCGGTCTGGGACTTAACCGTCTCATCATGATGCGCTACGGAATTAACGACATCCGTCATTTTCAAAGCGGCGACATCCGTTTTCTAAAACAGTTTTAAGGAGAGCAAAATGTATCTTTCACTGAAAATATTATCTGAACTCGTTGACCTGGAAGGTCTTACAATAGATGAAATTGCGAACAAGCTTACTATGTCGACTGCGGAAATTGACGGAGTCGAAAAAATTAATCATCACTTCGAAACAATTGTTACTGCAAAGCTTCTTGATGTAAAAAAACATCCCGATTCGGATCATCTTACTATAGTGAAAGCAGATACCGGTTCGGCAGTATTTGATCTTATCTGCGGTGCACCTAATCACAAAACCGGGGACATCGCGGCTCTCGCGCTTGAAGGCACTAAATTTTCTGAAGAATTCATAATTAAGAAAACAAAAATCCGCGGAGTAGAATCGAGCGGAATGCTCTGCTCTCTCAGAGAGCTTGGTCTTTCGGAAGATCATTCCGGAATAATTATTTTTCCTGCTGATACCAAACTCGGAATTCCGCTTTCTGAAATCTATAAGGACTATGTCGATACGCGGATTGAAATAGACAACAAGTCGATAACGCACAGGCCGGATCTCTGGGGGCATATTGGTTTCGCGCGCGAACTTTCGGCAATATTCGGGCGCAAACTCAAAAAGAATTACTTTACTGATTTGAATTATAATTTTGCCGGAGATAATAAACTTTCGGTTGAAATAAAATGTCCTGAATCAGCTTACCGTTATACCGGTCTTGTCGTGAAAAACATTAAGATCGGAGAATCTCCTGACTGGCTGAAAGCGAGAATTTCAGCGCTGGGAATGCGTCCGATAAACAACATCGTTGATATCACAAATTATGTGATGAGTGAAATCGGCGAACCTATGCACGCCTTTGACAGAAAAAAACTTTCAGGCGATAAGATAATTGTACGCATGGCTGAAGACTCCGAAAAGCTTTCGACTCTTGACGGAAGCGAACATAATCTTACAAAAGACGATATCGTTATAGCTGACAACACAAAGCCGATCGCCCTTGCCGGAGTGATGGGAGGAGCGAACAGCGAAATTGATGATTCGACTTCTGAAATCGTTCTTGAAGCTGCTTGTTTCAACGCGGTAAATATAAGAAAAACCGCTCACCGTTTTGTTTTAAGAACAGATGCTGCAATGCGTTTTGAAAAGTCGCTTGATCCTGAAATTACTGTTCTTGCCATCAAGCGTTCGTATGATCTGATTAAACAGCTTATACCGGAAGCTGAATGCATTTCGCCTTTGGTTGATGTATATCCTTCGCCGTTTAAAAAAGTAGAAGTTAATACATCCACAACTCATATAAGAAATATGCTGGGCGCTGAAATATCCGATGAAAGAATTGTTTCTATATTAACTTCGCTTGACTATAAGGTAGAAAACAAAAGCGGAAGCCTTAAAGTTGATGTTCCTTCTTACCGCGCAACTAAAGATGTTGAAATAGAAGCCGATATCGTTGAAGAAATCGGGCGTATTTTCGGTTATGATAATATCACACCGAATCCGCCGATGGTTGCTTGTGAAACGCCGGCGATTAATGAGAAACGTAAATTCGAGCGTGCGGTAAAAAGCATACTATCCGGCACGCATAATATGATTGAAGTTTATAATTATTCATTCGTTGGAGAAGAAATTCTTAATAAAACTCTCTGCAACGAAGACAAGGAGCTTCGTCTGAGAAATCCTCTTTCTGTTGAACATGACAGGCTTCGCCGTTCACTCGTTCCGTTCATTGTTTCCAATGCTGAATATAATCTGCGGTTTAATAAAAAGTTCGCGATCTATGAAATGGGAAGAACTTACATTAAAACGAACAGAACTGATGCCGAACTTGCCGAAGAAAACTATAGAATTGCCGGTGCTTACTGCGATGATGAAAATGCCGAGACTTATTATTCGGCGAAGAATGCAGTTGTCGATATGTTTGACCAGCTCAGGCTTAAAAGCGCGCGTATAGTTCCTGCTTCAAAAAATATTCCGCCGTTTGCTCATCCAGCGCGCACTGCCGAAGTTCTGATTAATGGAAACAATGCCGGTTTTATTTTCGGACTGCATCCCCAGGTGAAGAATAATTTCGGAATAAAGGCTTCGGTTTCTATTTTTGACATATCACTTGATGCCATGTTTGAAGGAGCCAAAAAGAAAGTTCTCTTTTCTGAGCTTCAGAAATTCCCGGAAGTTCCGTTTGAGCTTTCTGTTATTTGCGATAGAACTGTTTATGCCTCAGATATCGCCGATGTCATTCGTAATGTTGACAAGAAACTGATAAAAAATATCAGCGTCATCACTGTCTATGAAGGAAGTCCGGTTCCTGAAGGCAGCAAATCCGTCTCTTTTGAAATCGTTCTCGGAGCTGATGATAAGACACTCTCTTCTCAGGAAATAGAAAAACTTCAAAACGGAATAATGGACGCCGTGAAGAAGAAAGGATATTCAATCAGATAATGTTTATAACGCGTCAGTTGCTGACGCGTTTTTATTTTATTATCCTCAAGTATTGCGTTTTCATTAATATATTGACACTTTAGGGTACTGAAATTTAATTTTCTTTATGTCAAATTTTACTTTGGGTGATCAAATGAGAAAATTTAAAAGTGTAATAGTCACCGGCGGTGCCGGTTTTATCGGTTCTAATTTGATCCGCTATATATTTGAGAAGAGCGGTTTTGAAGGAAATGTTATAAATCTGGATAAGCTGACTTATGCGGGAAATCCGTATAATCTTTCTGACATAGAAACCGCTTTCGGCGGAAAGCGCTATTTTTTCGAAAAGGCCGATATCTGCGACATGAATGCCGTCAAAGTGATAATGGAAAAACATTCCGTTGACGCAATAATTCATCTCGCGGCTGAATCGCATGTTGACCGTTCGATTCATTCTCCTGAAGAATTTATCCGAACAAACGTCATGGGAACATTTTCACTTCTTGAATGCGCGCGCAATCTCTGGAAAGACAGAACTGATGTTCTTTTTCATCATGTTTCTACGGACGAGGTTTATGGATCTCTCGGAGATACCGGGTATTTTTATGAAGATACTCCATATGATCCGCGTTCGCCTTACTCTTCATCAAAGGCTTCTTCCGACCATGTTGTGATGTCGTATTTCCATACTTATCATATGCCTGTTACCATGAGTAACTGTTCGAATAATTACGGCCCTTATCATTTTCCTGAAAAACTTATTCCGCTTATGATATCAAATATGCTGGAAGAAAAACCGCTTCCGGTTTACGGTGATGGAAAGAATGTCCGCGACTGGCTTTATGTCGAGGATCATGCTTCCGGTATCTGGTCGGTTGTGACAAAAGGCAAAATAGGTGAAAAGTACAATATCGGCGGTGAAAACGAGTGGGAAAATATCAAACTTGTAAATGTTCTCTGTGAGACAGTTGCTGAATTTTCATCTAAAGATAAAGATTATTATAAAAAACTTATAACTTACGTTAAGGACCGTCCGGGTCATGATAGACGCTACGCGATAAATTGTGATAAAATAAAAAAAGAGTTGGGTTGGAAGCAAAGCGTAAACTTTGAAGAAGGTCTTAAAAAAACCGTCAAATGGTTTCTTGAAAATAAAGCATGGATAGAAAATGTGAAAAGCGGTTCGTACAAGGATTGGGTAAGTAAGAATTACGGCAATAGATGAACCGATAAAGTAGTTAGGTTTTTTTATAATCATGGAACTGTTTTCATTACGGAGGAACATACTGAATGAAAGGAATAATTCTTGCCGGCGGATTCGGCACAAGGCTGTATCCGGTTACAAAGGTTGTATGCAAACAGCTTCTTCCGGTTTATGACAAACCGCTTATATACTATCCGCTTTCAACCTTGATGCTTTCGGGTATAAAAGAAATACTGATAATTTCGACTCCGTATGATACTCCTAAATTTGAAGAATTGCTCGGCGACGGTTCCGATATGGGACTCAAGCTTTCATACAAGATTCAGGAATATCCGGGCGGTTTGGCGCAGGCCTTCATTATCGGAAAAGAATTTATAGGAAACGATTCTGTTGCGCTGGTTCTTGGTGATAATATTTTTTACGGGCACGGTTTGTCCGATATGCTTCAGACTGCCGCGAAGACTGATGACGGTGCTGTAGTATTCGGTTATTATGTGAACGATCCCGAGCGCTACGGCGTTGTTGAATTTGATAAAAACGGAAAGGTTGTTTCACTTGAAGAAAAACCGGAGAAGCCCAAATCTCACTATGCGGTAGTCGGGCTGTATTTTTATGATAATTCTGTTGTTTCAATAGCAGAAAATATCAAGCCTTCACCGAGAGGCGAGCTTGAAATTACTGATGTAAATAAAGAATATTTAAAACGCGGAAAGCTTTCTGTTCAGAGTATGGGACGCGGTTACGCATGGCTTGATACAGGAACTCATGATTCGCTTGCAGAGGCAGGCTCTTTTATAAAAGCCATCGAAGACCGTCAGGGGCTCAAGGTCGCGTGTCTTGAAGAAATCGCATTCAGAATGAAATATATCGATTTCGAAGGATTAAGAAAAGTTTCCGAGAAAACAAAGAAATCTACATACGGCGAATATCTTGCCCGCATTATCTGCGAGGCTGAAGGTAAAACCGGCTGCAAATAGGCTGGAGGATTTATGCCTTTTATTTTTGAAAAGACTCCGATTGAAGGATTGACTGTTATAAAGCCGAGGGTGTTTCCGGACGGACGCGGCTTTTTTGTAGAAACATATAAGGAATCAGATTTTGTCTCCGCCGGAATAAATGAAAAATTTGTTCAGGATAATCATTCATCTTCTGTCAAAGGTGTTCTCCGCGGACTTCATTATCAGAAGAATCCGTTTGCTCAGGGCAAGCTTGTCCGTGTTACGCG
>ENA-UOWE01001690-UOWE01001690.1-activated-sludge-metagenome-genome-assembly--contig:-NODE-1690-length-26417-cov-9.123056_pt1 | contig 26417 bp, 21 predicted proteins | sample MGYA00249841_ERZ761562 | MGnify/ENA primary metagenome ERZ761562 (study PRJEB28883, sample SAMN05720200) | activated sludge metagenome | isolation source: Anaerobic digester | place: Japan...
GCCCCTCCTTTTGTCATGTTGTGCAAAGTGAAGGATATAATTCTTAGTGTACAGTATGCAGTGTACAGTTGGGTGGTGTTTTGTGTTTCGTATTTTGTTTTTCGTGTTTAGATAATCATATACTGTTAAACCTGCCAAATCTGCGTAATCTGAGTTCCATTCCATCTCACGAACAACTAATCCTATCATTCCGAGCTAACCGAGGAATTTCAATTAATAAAGAGTTGTAGGTTCAATGAGATGCTTCGACTGCGCTCAGCATGACAAATACCAAAAAACTTTAGCAGAACAGTAGTGATTCATAAAAATTTTATGCTATACAGTTTATTCCCAAAATTCCTGCTCCCTAAAACTCAACTAAACAAAGTTTTACCTAAATTGCACACTTCAAACCAATTATTTTACACATATGAAAGCACAGGGTATAGCAAGAGTAGCTATTGTAATTACGTTTGCCTATTTGCTGGTATCGTGCGATGGTTCAAGCAAAAAAAAGATTGAACTACTAACCAAGGAAAACGAAGCCTTACGCAACGAGGCAAGAATTAAAGATTCTACCATTAATCAGTTTTTCGCCTTTATGGGTGAGATTGAGCAAAACCTGAGCGTTATTAAGCAGAAGGAGCAAACCATTAGCAAGAATGCTATTGCTGGTAGTGAGCTAAAGCCCGATGTGCGCCAACAAATTGATGAGGATATCCAAACCATCAACATGCTGATGGATAAGAACCGCCAAACCATTGCGGCACTACGAAAAAAGCTGAAAGAAGCTAACCTTAAGGTGGCTGAGTTTGAGCGAATGATTGCCAATGTTACCCAACAGCTTGAGGAAAAGGAACATGAAATTGAACAGCTTAAGGAAAATCTTACCCAACTTAACTTTACGGTAACCCAGCTAAATGCGCGCATCGATACGCTAATGGAGGAAAAGGTTGAGATGAGTGTAAAAATTCAAAGCCAAACCGAACAGCTCAACACAGCCTGGTACGCCATTGGAACAAGGCGGGAACTGATTGATAATAAAGTTATCGACAAAACCGGAGGTTTCCTAGGGATCGGTAAATCGAGCAAAATGAAAGCTGAATTTAACCAGAACTATTTTGTACGTATCGATATTACTAAAACCGTGAGCATCCCCCTCTCGGCTAAAAAAGCGATTGTTGTTACAACCCATCCCAAGGAGTCGTATACCCTTACAACCAACGAGAAGGGAATAATTGAAGAGCTTAAAATTACCGATACCCAAAAATTCTGGTCTGTTTCAAAGTATTTGGTAATTGAGGTAGAGTAGCGTTTTTCCGTTGAAGAAGGTAAAGGAATTAAACCCAAAGTCCACAATTATTTGTAATATTGTGCCCCTGTATACTTTTTGGGGCTATTATCCGTTTTTGTAATGCAAAATTGTTTTGAGTTGATAAAATCTAGTTACACCCGATTGCTGCTACTTCTGGGTATTGTTTTACTATTAGGGGTATGGTCGTGCTCAACACAAAAAAATACGTTTGTGAGCCGAAACTACCATAATCTAACCTCATTTTACAATTACTACTACAACGCCTACGATAGCTACAAAAGCGGTACCTATAAAGCCGAAAAAGGGATAAACTACAATTACACCCTGCCATTACCTGTTTTGCTGATAGGCGAAAGCCAAGTGCCCGGAATTGTATCAAGCGATATGGAGCGCACTCTCAACAAGTGTACCATGCTACTGGCGCGGCACTCAATAACCGTAAAACCGGCACGAACCAAGAACACCCTAAGCCCTAAAGAAAAGGAATTCATGAGCCTTAACGAGTATGTTAAATGGGCAAGGGAATCGTGGCTGCTGGTTGGTAAAGCTCATATATGGAAACAGGACTTGACTAAAGCCCGCTCAACATTTGAGTTTGTAATCAGGCAGTTTCCGGGATTACCCATATGGTTTGAGGCACAGGTTTTGTTGGCACGAGTTGCAATTCTGGAGGGCGATTTTGTTGATGCGCAGGATAGGCTAAAATCGGTTGAAAGCAACCGTAAGCGCCCTCGTAACAAGGAGTTTAACCATCTTCTTTCATCAACATGGGCTTACTACTACCAAAAGCAGCAGCAACCCGATGCAATGCTCCCACACCTTAGGAAAGCTATTGAGCTCGCCCCCAAAAGGAACGATAAAATTAGGTACACCTACATTCTTGCCCAAACCCTACAGCAGGTTGGGAAAAACGGCGAAGCCCTGGTTGCATACCAAAAAGTTCTGAGGTTGAACCCCGCCTACGATATGGCCTTTAGCGCACGCATCCAAATGATTGCACTTAGCCAAAAACAGGGCGACGAGCTCAAGCGTGAGCTTATCAAGCTTTCCAAGGACGCTAAAAACGCCGATTACCTTGACCAGCTCTATTTCACTCTTGGGAATCTGGAGAAAAAAGATGGCAATATCGATAAAGCAATTGAGTACTATACCCTATCAGCAAAGTATAGCAAAAGCAATAGCAACCAAAAGGGGATGTCGTACCTGGTGCTGGCCGACTACTACTTTTCAAAGAACGATTACACCCGCGCCCAGGCCTACTACGATAGCTCATACAACTCGTTGGATAATACCTACCCCGAGTTTGAACGAATTGAGCAGAAAGCAAAATACCTCAACTCACTAGTTGAAAACATTACCACCATTAAAACCGAGGATAGCCTATTAAGGGTTGCAGCTATGCCCAAGGAGGAGCGCGATGCCCTTATCAAAGCCATTATAGCCAACATTGAAGTTGAGGAACAGCGAGCTCGCGCAATGGAGCAGGAAGAAAGGAACCAATCCCTGCTTTACCAGCAAACCCAGCGATACCGAACCGAGAACACCCAGGAGGGTGGCAAATGGTATTTCTACAACCAGGCATCGCTAAGCTATGGACAATCGGAGTTTCAGATGAAGTGGGGCAAGCGTAAGCTTGAGGACAACTGGCGCCGAAAAAACAAACGGGTGCTCAGCAGCGACGAGGTTACAGTGGCTGGAACCGGCAACGCCTCAGGACAAGAGCCCCAAAAGCAGCTATCGCCTAAAACACCCGAGTACTACCTGGTTAACCTACCTTTCAGCGACTCGCTGAAACAGCTCTCCGTTGAGAAAATTAAAAACGCCATGCTCAGGGTTGCTGAAATTTACGAGGTTAACCTTTCCGATTACAACGAGGCTAAAGCAGCATACCTAAAACTTGCGCAACGATTTGCTGAACAGGATATTGCTGCAAATGCATACTACAGGCTATACCGTATGGCATCGCAGTATAACCGGCAGGACGATGCAGCCCTTTTCCGGAGTACGCTTATTACAAATTACCCCAAAAGCCCTTATGCAATACTCCTCTCAAACCCGGCCTATTTTGAGCAGCTGAGCAAGCAGCAGAATGAGGGCGAAGCCCTTTACCAAAAAGCGTATGAGTTTTACACCAAGGGCCAACTCTCCGAGGCCCTAAGCATCGTACAAGGGGGCTTAGCAAAAACTAAGAACACTCCCCTTGAGCCAAAGTTTATGCTGCTTGAAGCGCTTTGCCAGGCAAAAACTGCGGAACTTAAGGTGTTCAAAACCTCTCTTTCCAATCTGGCTGCAAACTTCCCCAAAACAGAGGAGGGTCAGTTAGCTGAAGTGATGCTGAAACAGGTTGAGCAGCGCGAGCTGCAGCTCATTTCCGGGCAAACCGATTTGGATATTGCTCCGGTAACCCCGCAAACCGAAATACAAGCATCAATTTATTCAGCTACCGATGGCGAGCACATGTTTGTGATGCTGGTTCCCAAACGCTCCAACATCAACCAAACCAAGTTCAACATCATCTCATTCAATGTTGATGAATTCCTTGATGCCGACCTCAATGTAGCCAATCAACCCTTTACCGATTACATTGAGATGATTACGTGTACGGGTCTGAAGGATAAACAAACGGCCATAAAGTACTTTAAGATGATAAGCAAGGAGCCAAAAGTGTTTGCAGGCCTTAAACCCACCGATTACCAAATGTTTGTGATAAGTATCGATAATTTTGCACGCTTTTTGAGCGATAAATCGATACCCGACTACCTGAACTTCTTTAAGGCTAACTATAAAACAGAGTAGAACAATGCAGCCCACCATTCTATGGGTAGATGATGAGATTGATTTGCTCCGTCCGCATATCATTTTTCTGGAGCAAAAGGGCTACCATGTTCTTACCGCCAGCAACGGACACGATGCACTTGAACTGGTAAGCCAGAACCCTATCGATTTGGTGTTCCTGGACGAGAATATGCCCGGTATTGGAGGGCTTGAAACCATCCCAAAAATTAAGGCGATAAAATCGGCGCTGCCTGTGGTTATGGTTACCAAAAGCGAGGAGGAGAATATCATGGACATGGCGGTGGGTGCTCAAATATCCGACTACCTTATTAAACCCGTTAACCCCAAGCAGGTACTGCTGGTTGTAAAAAAGTTTATTCATGGCAAGGAGCTGGTAACCGAAAAGCAGCTTGCCGACTACCGAAATGAGTTTAGGTTGATATCAGACTTAATTTCAGCCGCTAAAACCCACTTGGACTGGACAGAAATATACCGAAAGCTTGCCATTTGGCAGGTAAAGCTATCGGGCAATCCGGACTCAAACCTCAAGCAGATGCTCGAGATGCAGTTCGAGGAAGCCAATCAGGTTTTTGGTAAATTTGTTAAGGCCAACTACCTGCAATGGTTCCAAACCCAAGGAGACAAACCCTTGCTCTCACCATCGGTTCTGAAAAGCAAAGTTTTTCCCATTATCAGCTCTGGTAGCAAGGTTCTGCTACTGGTAATTGATAACCTCCGCTACGACCAGTGGAAAACCATTGAACCCATAATTGCCGAAAGCTGGCAGGTTAGCAGTGAGGATACCTATTTCAGCATACTCCCTACTGCCACGCAGTACGCCCGCAATGCGCTTTTTTCAGGCTTGATGCCACTCGAAATCCATAAAACCTACCCCGATTTATGGGTTTTCGACGAGGAGGATGAAGGTAAAAACCTTTTTGAGAAACAGCTACTTACTGCACAGCTTCAGAGGCTTGGCCTAAACACAAACTTCACGTACATTAAAACCGATACCCTGAAGGGTATTGCCGGAGGCCTAAACATCAAGGAGTTTTTAGGCAGCAACCTTGCGGTGCTGGTTTACAACTTTGTGGACGTAATGTCGCACTCCCGAACCGATTCCGAGATGATGCGCGGGTTGGCCGCCGATGAATCGGCTTACCTATCGCTAACCCGCTCGTGGTTCCTGCACTCCGACCTAAAGGGGTTTTTGGACCAGGCCGCAAGTCAAGGCGTACAGGTAGTACTCACAACTGACCATGGAGCAATTCGCGTAAAAAATCCGGTGAAGGTAGTTGGCGATAGAGCCACATCAACCAACCTCCGCTATAAGCTGGGACGAAGCTTAAACTACAACCCCAAAGAAGTTTTTGAGATTCGCAAGCCCGAGGAGGCGCATCTGCCCAAACCCAACATTAGCTCCTCGTTTATTTTTGCTCTGGGAAACGATTTTTTGGCCTACCCCAATAACTTTAACTACTACGCATCGTACTACCGCGACACATTTCAGCATGGAGGCATATCGCTTGAGGAGATGATAGTTCCGCTTGTAACCCTTAACCCCATAAAGAGGTAACATGACCACCATTGAAATTAAAAGCATACAGCAGATTGACGAGGCAGCCCAAAGGGTATTAAACGCTATTCATGGTAAAAACATAGTTTGCTTTTACGGCACAATGGGAGCCGGCAAAACTACCCTTATAAGGGCAATCTGTAAGGCGCTTGGCGTTGCCGATGTGGTTACAAGCCCATCGTTTGCGCTGGTTAATGAGTATACCGACCGAAACGGCAAGCCCGTTTACCATTTCGACTTTTACCGCATTAAACGTATTGATGAGGTTTACGATTTTGGTTACGAGGAGTACTTCTACAACCCCGAAGCCCTATGTCTGATTGAATGGCCGGAACTCATTGAGCAGATTCTCCCAACCCAAGGGGTTGTAAACATCCAAATTGCTGTGAATGCCGACGGAAGCCGCACATTACAAATATCGGATTAGCTATAACCTTAAACCTTTGTAAATCGTAAAAATCTTACATATTGCTTTTATACCCTAACAGGTTTGTGCATAAGCTAATATGTGCTAACTTGCATTTTTAAAAAACTAACGGGCATGAACAGTCCAAAATTTTCCGAGTTTCCCCATGCAAAGGGATTGCTAGTTCAGGAGGAACGCATTGAATATAAGAAGAAGTACAAGCAACTTATCATTGGAATACCCAAAGAGGTTGACCCCACCGAGAGTCGAATTCCGTTAACGCCCGAAGCCGTTGAGATACTTGTACAGAACGGGCATCAAATCATCATTGAAAAGGATGCCGGTAGGCAGGCTAACTACTCCGACATGGAGTACAGCGAGAAAGGTGCACGCATAGTAGCCACGGCATCGGAGGTTTACCAAAGCGATATTGTACTCAAGGTTGCACCCCTTACCCCTAAGGAGTATGAATACCTGCGCGAAAACCAATCGGTACTCTCATCGCTACACCTGAACAACCACACCGGCGACTACCTCAAAAGCCTTATCCAGAAGCGTGTTACGGCCATTGCCTTTGAGAGCATATCCGATGCTGACGGCGAATTCCCCTTTGTTCGGGCCATGAGCTCCATTGCCGGGAGTACATCGGTGCTGGTTGCTGCCGAGTACCTTAGCAACGTGAATAAAGGGAAAGGTGTTATGCTAGGTGGGCTAACCGGAATATCGCCCACTGAGGTGGTTATTCTGGGAGCAGGCACTGCCGGGGAGTATGCTGCACGTGCAGCGCTTGGACTAGGAGCCACTGTAAAAATATTCGACAACTCCATCAAAAAACTGATGGATATTCAAAATATACTAGGACAACGCCTTTTCACCTCAATATATCACAAGCAGGTGCTTGACAAGGTTCTGAAAACCGCCGATGTTGTAATTGGAACCTTAGCCCCCGATGAAACCAACCTAAGCTACCTGGTATCGGAGGACCAGGTTAGGTTAATGAAACGTGGTGCTGTAATTATTGACCTAGGAATTGACCGTGGGGGATGCTTTGAAACCTCGGAGATACGCGACCATAGCAACCCCTCGTATGTTAAGCATGGCGTAATCCACTACTGTGTGCCAAACATCACTGCCCGTGTGGCCCGAACCGCCTCAATTGCCATGAGTAACGTTTTTGTTCCCCTAATGCTTCAAATTGCACAGAGTGGCGGTTTGCTTTCGCAGCTCAAGGAGGATAGCGGCCTACGCCATGGAGTTTACCTGTTTAACGGTATTCTTACAAACGAGTATCTGGGCAAGCTTTACGATATCCCCTCGCGCGATATCAACCTGCTTATGGCTGCCTTTTAGGAACATTACTGGGGAACAAAAAGGTAGGTAATACTACCCCGCTGGCGCGCAGTTCCCGAAACGGAAGTAAAAATACTTGCCATGGCTGCCTGAATAGCCGCCTGGTTAATGCAGTCGTCGTTTACCGAGTTGGCCCTGTCGATAACCGCATCGGCTACCCGTCCGTCGGGCTTTACCTCAATGTTAACCACAACCTGCCCGCCAAGCTCGCATTTATACGAAGGGACAGGCAGGTGCAAGGCCTTACGGCCTAAGAGGTAGTACGAAACCACGGTTGGCCCCTTATACTGGCCCTCCTTCGATTTTGGGACTGTCTTTTCGGGTGTATTGGGTATGTTTGCCTCAATATCCTTTTGCGACTGCTCGTAAAGCTCACGGTTCTGCTGCATGCGCTCGTACACCTGATTGGCCTCGCGGTAAAGCTCATCGGCATCGGTATTCTTTTCGTCGCTCAGGCCAGCGTTCAAATCGGTTTTTGAGGCATCAACAGCAAAGTTTCGTATAGCCTCAGTCTCATACTCCGGTTTTAGCACATCGGGCGGAAGCGTAGGCTCAAGCTTTTGCTGAACAATAGCCTCCTCCTTAGGCTCCTCAAACTCCATCTCGATGGTTGAGCCGTAGTACTCCTTGCGGGTTTCAATTTTTAGAAACAAAAAAACAACAATCAAAAGCAGGTGCACAACAATAGTGCTCAGTATCCCAACCTTATGGTGGTTAACCCCCACCGTTATGGCCGAGTAGAACCGTTCAATGGCATCCTCTATTTTCTGGGCAAAGGGCATTATGGAGGCAGCTATACTATTTACCTCACAAATATAGTGTCTTAGCGGGAAAATTGGTTAGCGATAATGAAATTTAGATAGTATGTTTGCGTTTAGCGATAGTTTAAGGTTCTAGTAAGGGAATATGCTATTTATTAAATTGTTTGTGATTTGCCATGTTGAGCAGCCTAACCCGATAAAGTTTCACTGAATGCACAGTATGGCAAACCACTATTGCTTGAGCAATGGTAGTAAATCAACTGAAATACATACATATACCTGGTAATAGTATGGGAAAATTAATGTCCTTTTGATAATTTGAAATGATTCTTTAATTTAGCAATTAGTATGATTCTTATCATACATATAAACGAGTTAGCAACAAGCCGAAAAAAAACGACACAGCAGTAATTTTGCTGCAAAAAGACAAGACAATGGAAACAGCCGACGCACAAAACAGCACATTTGCAAATCGCACAAGCAGACTCACGACCAAAATTTGCAAAAGAGTTGTTTTTTCCACCGCACGAAGAAAATTGCAACAGTACGACATGGATTGGCTGACTTGAAATTTAATTTTGACCCTAAATAAGGAATGCCGAAAACTTTTAGAGTAGGCGTAAATTAAAACTAAAAAACTTATGGCTAATTTTTATTGCGAGTATTGCGTAACTAAATCATCAAGCGTTTCAAGCTTAACAGCAAGTTCATGTCCACGACACCCATGGACCAGGTAAAGGAAAACACAAACTTTATGAAGGTGGAGAAAAATCACAATATGTTTGTAAGTATTGTGGCACAAAATCATCAAGTATTTCCAGCTTAACAGCTAGTAGTTGTTCTCGTCATCCAAATGGAGCAGGAAAAGGAAAACATGCACCAGCATTATAAATAATATGGATTGTTTTACTGCTATTGATTTTGAAACTGCACAAGGTTACCGTTGGAGTATTTGTCAAGTTGGACTTGTTAGAGTTGAGCATGGGAAAATAACAAATGAAGTAAACATATTGGTACAACCACCCAACAATTACTATTGGGATAGGTTTATTGATATTCATGGAATTACACCTGATGATACCGCCAAAGCACCGACTTTTGATAAAGTTTGGCATAAAATAGAACCATTTATTAAAGAGCAAACCGTTGTTGCCCATAACGGTTTGTCTTTTGATTTTCCAGTATTAAATAAAACTCTTGAATATTACGGAATGCAAGCGCCTGATTATGAAATATATTGCACATACCGTATTTTTAAAGATAATCTTGCATCTTTATGCAATTTTTATAAATTTCATTTAGACCATCATGATGCTTTGAGTGATGCAAGAGCTTGTGCGGAATTGTTTTTAATCCATTTACAAAATAAATAGATATATGAGTTGTTTAACAGAAAAGACAATCGGAGAAATTTTAGAAAATAAATTCTTTATTCCTTCATATCAAAGAGGTTATCGATGGACTGAAAGACAGGTTGAAGATTTATTAAATGATGTATGGGATTTTATTACAAAAACAGGAAAAAAGGATAACGAATGGTATTGCTTGCAACCTGTGGTTGTGAAAAAAACAAATAATCATTACGAAGTTTTAGACGGTCAACAAAGATTGACAACAATATTTTTGATTTTAAAGCACTTGGAACGTTTCATAGAAAGTGAAAAGAAAAGTTTTGAAATAGAATATGAAACAAGGAATACAGAAAGCTCTAACAGCAAACTATTTCTACAAAGCATTGATTTAAAGAGCGAAAAGGAATCTAAAGAAAATATTGATTACTTTCATATCTTTCAAGCATATCAAAAAATTAAAGAATGGTTTCAAACAAAGGCAAATCAAGGTTATAATTCAATAAGTTCTAAGTTTGTTACTCCATTTCTAGAAAGCACGAAAGTTATTTGGTATGAAGTTTCGTCCGAAAAAGATGCAATTGAAATCTTTACCCGTATTAATATGGGGAAAATCCCATTAACAAACGCAGAATTAATAAAAGCCCTTTTTCTTAATAGTTCAAACTTTCCCGATTCCGATACTGAAGAAATAAGATTAAGACAATTAGAAATTGCATCTGAGTGGGACAGAATGGAATACTCATTGCAAAATGATGAGTTTTGGTATTTTATAAATAATTCAGATAATGAGCTACCAACTCGTATTGAGTTCCTTTTCAACATTATGAAAAATATTGATGGTGTAAAAAACGGCAACGACCAATATTCAACATTTCGTTTCTTTTCAGAAAAATTCAAATCAAAAAGCAAAGATGAGATTGATACAAACTGGAAAGAAATTAAAAGGATATTTCAAACTATTGAAGAATGGTTTACAGACCGAGAACTATATCATAAAATAGGGTTTTTAATTTCAGCAAATTCAGATATAACAGAATTGCTAAAAGAGGTGAAAAACAAACAAAAACAAGAATTTAGAAAACTGCTTGATATCAAAATTGCAGAAAAAGTTAAATGTGAGAATTTGGAAGAACTGGAATATGGAAAGCATTCGGATTTGATTCGAAAAATTTTATTACTGCATAATATACAAACAATGTTGAATAATAAAAATGAAACTATTCGGTTTCCTTTTGAACGATATAAAAAAGAAAAATGGGATATTGAACATATCCATGCAATTGCAACTAAGGTTAAAGTAAAATTTGAAGACCAAAATACGTGGTTATTTTACAACTTTGTTAAAACAGAACAACATACTAATTTAGAGCTTAATTCACAGATAGAGAACGCAATTAAAGGAAATCAAATTGCAGAAGATGATTTTCAGTCAATTGTCGAATATGTTTTAGGTGATGATGATAATACCATTCGCAACCTATGTTTGCTTGATAGAGGTACAAACCGTTCTTATAAAAATGATTCTTTCAAAAATAAAAGGAATAAAATAATTGAGAATGAAAAAAACGGAACGTTTATTCCTGTTTGTACAAGAAATGTGTTTATGAAATATTATTCAAAAGAACTGAAGGATTTGGAAATATGGAATGAAAACGACCGAGCTGATTATCTTGATGATTTAAAAAGAGTTGTTTACAATTTTAAAAGCCAAGTTCTATGAAAATTGAAAGAATCGAAAAAATTGCAAATAATATGAAAGATATTGACGGTAAGGTTTTAGCCAATGAATTGGTAGAACGTTTAAATTCCTCATCGTTTTGGGAATTACTTACCGAAATGACCAAGATTCAGATTCCGATAATTCAACGTGATTTTGCACAAGGTAGGGAAAATGAGAAAACCAATAAAATAAGGTCTTTATTCTTAGAAAGCATAATTGAAGCAGTTGAATCTGAAAAAGGTTCGCTTGAATTGGATTTTGTTTATGGGAATGTTGAAAAAGATGTTTTTCAGCCATTAGACGGGCAACAACGTTTAACAACTTTATTCCTGCTTCACTGGTATATTGCTCTAAAAACTGGTGAATTGCCGAACACGAAAAAGCATTTTATAAAGTTTACTTACGAGACAAGAATATCATCTAGAGAGTTTTGTAATGAGCTTGTTGATAATGGAGAGTTTTTGGGCATCGGGGAAAAAATAAGTGAAAAAATTTACGATTCAAAATGGTTCTTTTTGTCGTGGAAAAAAGACCCTACAATAAAGGCAATGTTAGTAATGCTTGATGCAATTGAAGAACGATTACTAAGCAAAAATGATGAGGAGTTAAAGATTTTTTGGCAAAAACTGACATCAGAAAACCCACCAATTTTATTTCATTTCAAGCAACTTAATGATATAGGCTTAACTGATGACCTTTATATAAAAATGAATGCGAGAGGCAAAGGATTAACTGATTTTGAGAACTTTAAAGCCAAATTTGAAAAACATATAAAGAAGAATGTCTTTGAAAAGGAGCTTGAATTAAGTGAGAATAATAAAGAAAAATGGAAGGAACTTACAGAAAAAACCTTTTCACATAGAATTGATACAGTTTGGACAGACTTATTTTGGAAGCATAGAGGTGAAGATAATATTATTGATAACGAGATGATAAAATTTATTGCTGGTATAGCAATAAATAACTATGCTCAAAATCTTGAAATCTTGGAAAATTCAGAAGATGAATTAAGGACAAGAAAAATTCTCGAAGAAAAGAAAGAAAAAAATATTACTGACGAAGCTGTTAAAAGAGAAAGAATAGAACGCAGAATTACAGCCCTTTTTAATAATCCTGCCGATGTTAGTCCTTATGATTTTCCTACGAAAGAATCTTTTGAATATTTAAAAAAATGCTTTGATGTTTACTCAAAAAATCAGAATGATGAATTACTTCCAGCCAATGTAACTTTATGGGATTTTTGTAAAACCAAAAAAGTAAAAATCAACAGTGATACAGAAATTGATAATAACTTGTTCATTGAATTTATTAAAAAAAATGAAACTACTTATTCCCAAAGAGTATTGTTCTATGCACAAACACAATACTTGGTAAATTTAGAAAACTTTGATTCCGAATCATTTTCAAATTGGCTAAGAGTAGTGAGGAACATCGTCCAAAATGCTACAATTGATAGTGCCTATGCTTTTATTGGTGCAATTGGTTTAATCAATGAACTTTCAAGTGGATGCGAAAATATTTATGAATTTCTTTCCAGTACAACGCTTAAATCCGGATTTGCGACAAAACAAATCGAGGAGGAAAAATTAAAAGCGGCATTGATAAAATCTGATAATAATTGGAAATCACAAATATTCAAAGCAGAAGACGACATTTTCCTTAAAGGTGAAATTAAATTTCTATTAGATTTTTCTAAAGTTGGCGAGGAATATAAGATTCAAGAATTTACCAGTATTTCTGACAAATTTTTATTGTTATTTGAAAGTAAGGATGATTTATTACGAAAAGCCTTACTAACACAAGACGACTATCCAGTTTGGGACGGTAGGACATCTTCTCTTGGTTGGGCTCATAGATACTCATTATTGAATACTGAAAATGAATGGAAAGATGCTTTCAGAAAAAAATCGGATAAGTTTATAAATGCAGTTTATAAGTTAATTTCCAATTCGTTTAATTTGAGTGATGACAGAATCACAATTTTAAAAAATGTGATTCAGAACGCTACACCTTTAAATGATTATCGAAGCCATTTAATTAAAAATGACTCTCTTTTGAGAGACTGCTATCATAAAAGAATATGTTTAAACGAAAAAAAAACCATACTATATGTACTTGAGAAAACGAGGGTTGTAGGTGAAAATTACAAAGAAATTAAAGTATAAAACAACTGCGACATATATTGTCACACTCTGCCTGTATCTTTGTTCAAAATATTACAGATATGGAGCAGAATATAAAATTTAGATTATTGGAAAGTATAGGCAAAGTATATGAGCAATCAAAAGATTGCAAGCTTGATTCAGCATTTTTTGAGAAAGTTGATGTTGAATTAAAACATCTTTCCGATTATTTTAAGGTTTCTAGAAATCAGTCATTAATTGTCGCAATGGTTTTCGCCCTCAATTACAAAGGTGATACTGTTGATTTGAAAGACCTGATTGAGTATTTTGACTGTAATCCAATGAAATTATTGGAATTCAGTGATGATTTCGATGTGTTATATTCAAAGGGTATTTTTAAAAAGCAAAAATCTTCACACAGAGTTAGATTAGCTCTTTCAAACGACCAGTTTACAATAAATGAGAAAATTACAGAAGCAATCTTGAACAATAAACCGATGCCTGTAATTGAGCGTGAAGGATTTAAAGATGTGATAGAACTTCTTGAAAAATTTCATAAGTTAGGCGAACAACGAGATAGCGAAGAACTATCTACTTTTGAGCTATTCGCCCAAGCTAAAGAGCTTATTTCTTCAAATTTACATTTCCCTCTTATCAAGAAAATAAATGATTACCAGTTTAGTATCGAAGATACATATCTATTACTTTACTTGATTTGGGAAACGATAACAGGGAATGAAACTACTGATATTGGACGTGCGACAGAGAGTATATTTGATAATCCTTCAGAAAGAGTTAAATATGTTCAAAAGATTATGTCGAATGAAAATAAGTTAATCAGTCAAAATCATTTAGAAATAGTCGAAGCTAATTTCTTTAGTTATACCGAAATGAAGCTATCTGAATCTTCGGTTAAGATGCTACAAGAATTAGGGTTAAAACTTTTCGCTAATATAAAGAAACGTGATAATATTATTGAACCAGCAAAAATAAACTCTAAAACTCTTTATTTTAATGAATTTGAGCGTAAACAGCTCGATTTATTAAAGACATTGTTACAGGAAGATAATTTCAAGAAAACGCAAAATAGATTACAAAGTAAAGGTTTGCCGAAAGGTATTACTGCTTTATTGCATGGTTCGCCTGGCACAGGAAAAACAGAAACTGTTTTTCAAGTTGCTAAGGACACTAATAGGGAAATTGTGAAAGTTGATATTAGTCAATCAAAATCAATGTGGTTTGGTGAAAGTGAGAAAATTATAAAACGTATTTTCACTGATTACAAGGCTTATGCAAAAGACTGTGAGCGAATGCCCATTTTATTGTTCAACGAAGCCGATGCAATTATTACGAAACGGAAAGAGAATAGCACCTCGAATGTTTCACAAACCGAAAATGCAATTCAAAACATTATACTTGAAGAACTTGAAAATTTTGAAGGTATATTTTTTGCCACAACCAACCTTGCAAAAAATCTTGATTCGGCATTTGAAAGGCGTTTTTTATTCAAAATTGAATTTCAAAAACCTGATATTTCGGTAAAAGCCAAAATATGGAATTCAAAATTACCAAGTCTTTCTGAATCAGAATGTGAAATACTTGCAAACCGCTTTGATTTCTCTGGAGGCCAAATTGATAATATTGTTAGAAAGGTTGAGATACATGAAATAATTCACGGTATTACAGTAGATTTTAATAGTATTCTTGATTTCTGCAAAACGGAATTATTATCAAAAAACAGAGGAGTTCGAATAGGTTTCACAAAAGCATAAAAATCATGTCGAAGAGAGAATCAATTGCACGATATAACCTGATAATTAAAAAGCTCAGAAAACAGCCGTCTTCATTTTCGGAAATTTCTGACTACCTCGCTTTTGAATCAGATTTGCAGGAATACAATTTCAATGTATCAAAACGCACATTTCAAAGGGATATCGAAGATATTCGTTCGATTTATAATATTGATATTCAATATGATTTTTCGAAAAAGGTTTATTATATTGACTTTGACGAGCAACCAGAAGTAAACGAGAGAATTTTAGAGGCTTTTGATACTTTTAACGCTTTAAATATTAGCGACAGGCTTTCAAATTATATTCACTTTGAAAAACGGCGGCCTCAAGGCACCGGAAATCTATATAGTTTGCTACATGCTATAAAAAATAAGGTTCAAATATCATTTTCTTATCAAAAATTCTGGGAGAATACGTCAACCCAACGAGTTGTAGAACCCTATGCTCTTAAGGAATTTAAAAGTCGATGGTATTTACTTGCTAGGGATTTAAAGGATAAAAAAGTTAAAAGCTTTGCTCTAGACCGTTTAACACAATTAGTAATCACAAAAAAACAATTCGTATATCCTATTGATTTTGATGTGAATGAATATTATAGGCATTGCTTTGGAATAATTGGGCCGAATGCGAAAGAGCCTCAAGAAGTTATTTTGACCTTTAGTCGCTTTCAGGGGAATTATATTAAATCTTTACCACTTCATGAAACTCAACAAATAGAGTTTGAAAATGAAAATGAACTGAGAATAAAGTTAAAAATATTCATCACCCATGATTTTATTATGGAATTACTGTCATTTGGGGAGAATGTTAAGGTTATCAAACCAGAAAGTTTAGTTAATAGCATTAAAGAAGTGTATAATAAAGCGTTAAACTTGTATAAATCAAATCAAAATGAAAAAGGGAAGAGTGATTAATGTTACTTCAACATTGGAAGCAGCAGATTTCCATCTGCTTTCTGTTGATTTCCAACAAGAACCAAATCAATCACATTTCTGTAAGGAAGGAATACATTAGATCTTGCATTTAGTGGGACTTGGAGGAGGAGGTTCCCTGACATTAGAGCATTACTACAATCAGGGGTTGCAAGCTAAATTGACATGTATAGCATCAAAAGAACTTCCAAAGTTTCCTTCAAAAATAAAGTCTATTCACTGCAACGTTCCCAAAAAATATGACAGCATAGATGATTGGTCGAATTACTACATAGCTTTGCCCGATGAAGTGAAATCTGTGTTTGACTCAAATGAGCATTTTATAATTTTAGTCGGGCTTGGAGGTTTAACAGGAACACTTCTAGGAAAATCTATTTTCAAACTTCTTAATAACAGAAATGCAAATTCAATGTCGTTTAGTTAAGCAAAAGGACAGGAATAGCTCATACAGAATAGGATATAGGGGAAAATAGTTCTTTGAAAAGTTTGTAATTTAGGATGAGTACGCTTACTTTGTAGGGGTATAAAGGGGGTATCCCTAGTATTAAAAGCAATTTCGATTACCGTGAGTATTTATCAAAACACATAGTGTATGAACTTGAAAATGAAAGTTTTAGAGGCCGTTCTAAAAATGGCCTCAAAGGGGCATTCACACGCGATAGGAAACTCACAATCAATAACTTAATCATATTGGTAATCAATTTTAAAAGTTCCATACAAAGGGAGCTTGACTCATTTTTCAAAGCCATAGCGAAAAGCGACTTTAAAATACGGGAAGTAACCAAAGGTGCATTTTCGCAGGCAAGGGCTAAACTAAACCCATGGGCATTTCAGCGATTAAATGAGGTTGCTGTCAATGCGTTTTATGAAAAGGCAAACTATGATGTATGGGGTGGTTTACGGGTAGTGGCTGTTGATGGCACAAGGTTGGTACTTCCAAACCATCCGAGCGTGATTGAAGAGTTCGGGCAACACCAGTTTGGCCCCAAAGCAGATAGTCCAAGGTCACTGGCCATGGGGTCGATGCTATATGATGTGTTGAACCAAATAACCATTGATGCCCAATTGGCACCTTACGCATCGAGCGAAAGGGATTTGTTGATGAAACACCTTGGCCATGTAGAAGAAGGGGACTTACTCTTATTGGACCGTGGCTATCCTTGTTTTTGGTTGCTTTTCCTGCTAAAGGCAAGGAAAATTGAGTTTTGTGTTAGGTTAAAAGATGATTGGTGGTTACAGGTAAAAGACTTTACCCGGAGTGACGAAAAAGAACGTTTGGTGACCTTTTCACTACCCAAAAAAGATGTTAAAAAGCTATCGGAGTACCCTGAAATGCTTGGGCAAACTATAACTTGCCGATTAGTGAAAGTTGAGCTTGAGAATGGCGATATAGAAATATTGTGCACCTCGTTACTGGACGACCAGTATTACACCCATAAAGACATTGAGGAGCTTTACCATTATCGCTGGTCGGAAGAAGAGGCCTACAAGTTGCTAAAAAGCCGCGTGGAAGTTGAAGCCTTCTCCGGCAAAACAGCTACAGCAGTTAAACAGGACTTTTATGCCAAAGTATTCCTTATGACTTTATGTGCGGCATATGCTCATCCCATAGAAGAACGGGTTACTGCCGAATATAAAGCAGATAAAGAAAGAAAGCACGATCAAAAAATCAACCGCACTAATGCGATTTCAATGACCCAGGATATTTTAATCGGAGTTTTTATCCGAAAGCAGTTTAAAGCTGCGTTAGAAGCTTTTGATGATATTGTACAAAACACGCGTGAAATAATCCGACCAAATAGAAAAGTACCTCGAAATAAAAAACCGAAGCGACTTTACTATATGAATTACAAACGATTATGAATATTCCTTAACTAAACGACATTGAAATATAATTAAAAACAAAGAAAGATGCTCCACTTTAAAGCATCTTTCTTTATTAAGTTTCTTTCAAATTAACTCATTATAAATCAACGTCGTTCAGTTAGGGTTATTTGTCATGTTGAATCCCGACATATCGGGATAGGCCCTGCCGAATCATCTCAAAACTATATATAAATAGAGATCCTTCGCTGCGCTCAGGATGACAAATAAAGTTGTTTGTGTATTGTTACTCGTTGTTAGTGAAACTAATGCCATGTTGAGCGCAAGCGAATCATCACTCTGTCATGCTAAGCTCGCCGAAGCATCTCTTATTTCTTTTTCACTTTTAGCATTGACTGGAGATCCTTCGCTACACTCAGGATGACAAAAGAAGTTACTGTTTTGTTATCTAAACGACATTGATATACCTATAGTAACTAATGTTGGAGTTTTTAAGGTTTGGCGGGGTTTTTACTTTGTTCTGGTTAATTGGAAAATTTGATAATTTTTCCCTTAGAACACCCTAACATCCATCGATCTCGCGGAAATTTAAACCGTGCGGTTAGAAAATATTTTTCCTTAATATAAATCCCCAAAAGAAGGTTCGCGGACTTTTTTCCATGCCTTTATCTGAAACTTACGCTCACATACCACTGTGGAACCTAGCCAAACATCTCCTTTACCTTATGGAGGGCTTCCACCAGTCGGTCAACTTCCTCAAAGGTGTTATAGAACGCCAGCGAGGCTCGCACAGTGCCATCGATGCCGAAGTGGTCAATAACGGGTTGGGTGCAGTGGTTGCCTGTACGAACGGCTATGCCCATCTTATCGAGTATCATGCCGGTATCGTACGGATGAATTCCGTTGAGCAAGAACGAGATGATGGCTGCCTTTTCCGGTGCATTTCCGTAAATGGTTAGCCCATCTATCTCTTTTAGCTTTGTAGTAGCGTATTTTAGCAGCTCATCCTCGTATGCGGTGGCAATATCGGGGCCAATGCTTGAATAGTAGTTAAGCGCGGTAGCCAATCCGGCTGCACCGATATAGTTGGCTGTTCCCGCCTCAAACTTGAACGGCAGCTCGTTGAAGGTGGTTTTGGCAAATGATACGGTTGCAATCATATCGCCACCACCCTGCCAGGGCACCATACGCTCAAGCCATTCCTCCTTACCGTAAAGCACACCTATTCCGGTTGGGCCATAAATCTTATGCCCCGAGAAGGCATAAAAGTCGGCATCGAGCTGCTGAACATCAATTTTACCATGCTTTACCCCCTGAGCGCCATCAACCAGCACGGGGATGTTTTGGCTGTGCGCTATGCGCACAATCTCGGCTATAGGATTAACCGTTCCCAGGGTGTTCGACACCTGCGTTACAGCAACTATGCGGGTTTTTGGGGTAAGTAATTCGGGTAGCTTATTGAGCATTAGCTCGCCATTGCTATCAAAGGGAAGCACCTTTAGGGTTGCGCCCTTACGCTCACAGAGCAGCTGCCAGGGCACAATGTTGGAGTGGTGCTCCATTTCGGTTACCAACACCTCATCGCCCTGGCGGACAAACACCTCGCCAAACGAGTATGCCACAAGGTTGATTGATGCGGTAGTCCCAGAGGTAAATATTATCTCGGATGTTTTTCGGGCATTAAGGAATTTGCGAACAACCTCGCGAGCATTCTCATACTCACGTGTCGATTCCTCGCTAAGCTTATGAACCCCACGGTGAATATTGGCGTTTATCTCCCTGTAGAATCGCTCAATGGTTTGCAGCACGCAAAGGGGTTTCTGGGTTGTTGCCCCATTGTCAAAGTAAACCAAAGGCCGCCCGTAAACCTCGCGGGATAGGATTGGGAAGTCAGCACGAAAGCTTAGTAGGTTGTTCGTTGTTCGTTGTTCGTTGTTCGTGTTAAACATCACTTTACTTTTTTTGATAGTAATTAATGAAGCCGTTTATTAACATTTTGCAGTTTTGTAGCTTTTGGAAGAGAGCGTCATAATCATGAGTATCAACTTTAAAAATCTCCTTGCACAAAATAAGTTGAGTTTCAAGTTCAAAAATTGAACCTCTTGCAATAAAAAGGAACTGGATTGTTTCTTTTGAAGTGTTTCGCCCAATACCCTCGGCAATATTTGAAGGAATTGAAACAGCTGCGCGTCTCATTTGATGGGATAGACCATATTCTTCATTTGATGGTAATTGCCTAGTGAAATGGTAAACTAATTTTGCCAATTCAATTGAAGACTTCCACACATCAAGTTCCTTATAGTCCATAATATTAAGGTGTTATTTCGAACAACCATCAACTATCAACGAACAACGAACAACTATCAACGAACCTTCCCCTCTTCAACCCCTTTCAGTCCCTCCCTAACAGCAATGCATTGGACAGTTGTGGCAGCGCGATAGTTCACCGCGAAGGCGTTTGTTGACCATATCGTCGATGCGTTCCCTGAGGGTGTCAATGGAAATTCGCTTAACTACCTCATGGGCAAAACCGAACATCAGCAGCAGTTTTGCCTCGCGCTCGCCTATTCCGCGTGCCCGCATGTAGAAAAGGGCTTCGTTGTCGAGCTGACCAACCGTGGCTCCATGGGAGCATTTAACATCATCGGCGTATATCTCAAGCTGTGGCTTGGTATTCATGCGGGCATCGGCTGTGAGCAGCAGGTTGTTGTTCGACTGGTAGGCCTGAGTTTTTTGGGCATCGCGCCTAACCATGATCTTGCCGTTAAAGGCACCGGTAGCCTGATCGTCAAGTATTCCCTTGTAGAGCTCATTGCTGGTGCAATTGGGAACAGCATGGTCAATGAAAGTAAAGTTATCGGTATGCTGGGTGCGGTCAGTAAGGTGAAGACCGTAGAGCTGTGCATCGGCTCCCTCACCTGCAAGTGTAACAGCAAGATTATTGCGAATAAAACCACCGTGAAGCGAAAGAACGTTGGTAACCAGTCTGGAATCGGCCTGCTGGTGTGCATAGGTGTGGGTAAGCTGAGCTGCATCGTTATGCTCATTCTGCATCTTCACAAACTCGAGCTGGGCATTGTTGCCCACAAAAATCTCTGTAACCACGTTTGATAGGAACCGCTTGGGTGAGAGGGTGTGGTCGCAAATTAGGACATTTGCCTGAGCGCCTTCCTCAACCACAATAAGGTTGCGATACTGCACCAGCTGATTCACATCGGACATGAGCAGGTTGATAATCTGAATGGGCTTGCTCTCCACCACATTCCGGGGGATGTAAATAAAAACACCATCCTGGGCAAATGCTGTATTCAGAGCTACCAAACCATCGGTTTTATTCTCAGCCAGTGAGTTATACCTTCCGTTTACCAAATTGGGAAACTTAATAGCAGCTTCGGCCAGACTCCCGAAAATAACACCATTGGGCAGAGTGGTTAGCTTTTCGCCCTTTGGCAGGTAAAATCCGTTAAGCACCAATGCCAAGTGGGTATCGAGTTCAGGAATATCGCAGCGGAATATATCATCAACGTTAAAAGCTATGCGTTTAGGGGCAAAGTGCTTTTGATACTCATGTGCGAATAGCGGTTCAATGCGGGAATACTTATACTTCTCATTTTTCTGCGATGGAATTCCAAGTTCCCTAAAGTGCTGCATGGCCTGTTCCCTATGCCTATTCAGGATATCGGCGCTACCCTCGGTAATTAACTTGAGGTTATTCTGGTAAAGGCTAACCAGCTCCTCGAGTATGGGTGTTGCTATTGTTTTATCGGACATATCGTTTACATTTTATCACCAGGGTGATTAGGCATTTTCACCATTCTTAATCCAATCGTAACCCTTTTCTTCCAGCTCAAGGGCAAGTTCCTTGCCGGCGCTTTTCACAATGCGACCATTATAAAGGATATGCACATAATCGGGAACTATGTAGTCGAGCAAGCGCTGGTAGTGAGTAATGACAATAACTGCATTATCGGGTCGTTTGAGCTTGTTTACACCATTTGCCACCACGCGTAGTGCATCGATATCGAGGCCTGAGTCGGTTTCGTCGAGTATGGCGAGCTTGGGTTCCAGCATGGCCATCTGAAAAATTTCATTTTTCTTCTTTTCGCCACCGGAAAAGCCTTCGTTCACCGAGCGGTTGGTAAGAGCCGAATCTATTTCGACCAGTTCCTTACGCTCACGCATCATTTTCAGGAAATCAGAAGCCGATAGGGGCTCTAATCCCCTGTACTTGCGGTGCTCGTTAACGGCAGCTTTCATGAAGTTAACCATGCTCACACCGGGAATCTCAACCGGATACTGGAAGCTTAGGAAGATTCCTTCGCGTGCACGCACCTCGGGCGACATCTCCAACAAATCCTTTCCATTGAAGGTAACGGAGCCGTGAGTAACCTCAACCAGCTCACGACCGGTTAAAACCGATGCCAATGTGCTTTTTCCCGAGCCATTGGGCCCCATAATAGCATGAACCTCCCCGGCTTTTACCTCAAGGTTGATGCCCTTGAGAATCTCTTTATCGTTGATTTTGGCGTGTAAATCCTTGATTGTTAGCATATGTTTTACTTTTGATTATTTACTACAATTGTTGTTTAAAATTAAATGAATTTGAGGAAGTTAGAGGAAGTTAAAGGAAGTTAGAAGAAGTTGTTGAAGATTTATCATCGTTTTTGGCAATTGTTGAACTATAAGAGTTTAACAGAAAACTTACTTCATTAATACTTTCATCCAATAGTTCAAATGTGCTTAAATCTATATATCCCAAATCCTTACTCAAAATAGTGTAATATCGGGTTTCTTCTAAACTACCTTGAGCGTAATTTAGAAATTTAAGCTTATCCAATCTACCTTTTCTTTTATATCCTTCAGCAATATTTGCTGGAATTGAAATTACAGATCGTCTAAACTGGGATGTTAATGAATAAATCTCTTCGTGAGGGAACTTTTGGGTAATGGAATAAACCAAAAGCGTAAGTTTATGGGCTTTTTGCCATACTATCAGGTCAGTAAATACGCTCGATTTATAACTTGAATTCATGATCTATTAGCCATTGATTCCTCTAACCCCATCAACTCCCTCTAACTTCCTCTAACTTCCTCTAACTTCCTTTAACTTCCTCTCATATAACCATCCTACCCAACACTTCCCTCCAAACTTATCTGTAGCAGTTTTTGTGCTTCAACGGCAAACTCCATGGGTAGCTTGTTGAGAACTTCCTTGGCGTAGCCATTAATTATCAGCCCAACAGCATCCTCGGTTGACAGTCCGCGCTGGTTGCAGTAGAATATTTGATCCTCACCTATCTTTGAGGTTGTAGCCTCATGTTCCACCACAGCCGTTGGATTATCTACCTCAAGGTACGGAAAAGTATGCGCTCCGCACTTATCGCCAAGCAGTAGCGAGTCGCACTGCGAGAAATTGCGGGCGTTTTCTGCACCTTTGAGTACCTTAACCAGTCCGCGGTAGCTGTTATTGCTATGCCCTGCCGAAATACCCTTTGAGACTATGCGGCTACGGGTATTCTTGCCAATATGAATCATCTTGGTTCCCGTGTCGGCTTGCTGACGGTTGTTAGTAACGGCCACGGAGTAAAATTCGCCGTATGAGTTATCGCCAAGCAGAATACAGCTGGGGTACTTCCAGGTTATGGCCGAGCCGGTTTCAACCTGTGTCCACGATATTTTACTGTTTCTGCCCTTGCATATGCCGCGTTTGGTAACAAAGTTGTAAATACCGCCCTTACCATCCTTATCGCCGGGGTACCAGTTCTGTACGGTTGAGTATTTAACCTCGGCATTTTCCAGTGCAACAATTTCAACAACCGCAGCGTGTAGCTGGTTCTCATCGCGCATGGGTGCTGTACATCCCTCAAGGTACGATACGTAGCTATCATCGTCGGCAACAATGAGCGTACGCTCAAACTGGCCTGTATTAGCTGCGTTTATACGAAAATAGGTGCTAAGCTCCATGGGGCAGCGCACACCCTTTGGAATGTAACAAAACGACCCATCGCTGAATACAGCCGAGTTGAGAGCCGCAAAGTAGTTATCGGTCACCGGAACTACCGACGCCAAGTACTTGCGTACTAAATCGGGATGCTCACGAATGGCCTCACTCATTGAGCAGAAAATGATTCCCTGCTCAGCCAGGGTCTCACGGAAAGTAGTTTTAACCGAGGTGCTATCCATTACTGCATCAACAGCAACTCCGGCAAGCACCTTTTGCTCGTCGAGTGGGATCCCAAGCTTATCAAATGTTGCCTTAATTTCAGGATCAACATCATCCAGGCTGTTTAGCTTTGCATTTTGCTTAGGCGCAGCGTAGTAAATAATATCCTGGTAGTTAATTTCAGGTATCTCAAGGTGTGCCCATTTGGGCATTTCCATGGTTTGCCAATGCCTAAATGCCTTAAGCCTGAATTCAAGCATCCAATCGGGTTCCCCTTTCTTTTCCGAAATCATTCGGATTATATCCTCACTAAGTCCTTTAGGTATGGTTTCGGTTTCAACGTTGGTTACAAAACCGTATTTATACTCGGAACCAGTAACCTCTTCAAGTATCTTATCCTGTTCTTCTGCCATATCGGTTTAACACTTTAACAAAATAGCAACAAACTACAAAGGCTAATGTTTAGCGATTCACAGTTAAATTAGATTTAATCTAAATTAGGTGCAAAGATATTTGCTTTAAGTTGAATATGAAAAGGAAATGAACTAAAATAATGGTATGTTTTATATCAACTTGTATATTTCAGAATGTCAGTAAAATAAAAAGCCCCAACTGGGGCTTTAATCAAATAACTGGAATACCATTAAAAGTTAAGGTTCACGGCAACCACTTCCTTAATTTCAGGAACATCGCGAATAATAGCTTGTTCCACACCATTCTTAAGTGTCATAATGCTATATGGGCAACTACCGCAGGCACCATGAAGTTTAACTTTAACAATGTAATCGTCCGTTACCTCAACAAGTGAGATATCGCCACCATCGTTCTGGAGGAATGGTCTGATTACTTCAATTGCCTTTTCTACTTTGGCTACAACTTGTTCTTTGGACATGACTTGTATAATTGATTTGGTTATTTATGTTGAACATTAACTATCTGAGTGGGTGGTAACTCCCTGTTGCGCCACTCAACGCGCTCAATCAGGTTTTTGGCAAGCTCATCGAAGGCCTTACCGGTGATTGAGGCATGAATTGCTACGGGTTCACCGTAATCGCCACCCTCGCGGATGCTTTGAACTATGGGAATTTGACCAAGTAGGGGTATTTTCATTCTATCGGCCAGCTTCTTGCAACCCTCCTTGCCAAAAATGTAATATTTATTGTTTGGTAGCTCCTCAGGGGTGAACCATGCCATGTTCTCAACTAAACCAAGCACGGGTACATTGATGCTTGGGCTGGTAAACATGCTTATTCCTTTCACCGCATCGGCCAAAGCGACATCCTGCGGGGTGCTAACTATAACCGCACCAGTTACCGGAACTTCCTGAACTAAAGTAAGGTGAATATCGCTGGTTCCCGGAGGCATATCAATGAAAAGGTAATCGAGCTCACCCCAGGCCCCCTGATGGATTAGCTGCTTAAGCGCACTGGTAGCCATTGGCCCGCGCCAAACAAGAGCGCTATTGGGATCAACAAAAAAACCAATGGAAAGTAATTTAACACCGTAATTTTCAACAGGAACAATTAGTTCCATTCCCTCTTCCTTAACAATCTCGGGCTGGGTGTGCTCCATGTTGAACATCTTGGGGATTGATGGGCCATAAATATCGGCATCAATCAAACCAACCCTGGCTCCTGTTTTTGCAACTGCAACAGCAAGGTTTGCCGCAATGGTCGATTTACCCACTCCACCCTTACCAGAGGCAATGGCTATGATATTCTTCACCTTACTGATTGATGCCTTTTGCTTCAAGGGCGATACCTTGGGTGCCACATCGGCAACTACCAAAATATCTACCTCTACATTCTCGCCAAACTTCTGCTGGATGGCTTTAGTAGCAGCTTTTTTCAACGATGATGCGAATGGGTCGTTACTCTTTGTTAGCTTAAGGGTAAACGATACCTTACTGCCTTCAACGTTTAACCCCTGCACCATTCCCATGCTTACAATGTCCTTACTGGTTTCGGGGTGCAAAACAGTAGAAAGCACCTCATTAACCGAATCCAATGATAAAACCATAGTTTTTATTTAGTTTAAATTAACCGCAAAGTTAGCTTTTAAATTGAAACATCGAAAGTTAAACAGCTAAAGTTGTAAAAGGTTGATGAAGGGGAAAAGGAGTTTTAAGATTTAGTCCGTTAAACGTGAACCGTGAACCGTGAACCGTTAAAAGTTAAATGTGTGACTTTAGGGGGGAATGAGTCAGAATAGAAAGAATGTGAAGGAGTTAAAGGAAGTTAGAGGAAGTTTTATTCCGTGAAACGTGAACCGTTAAACGTTAAACGTTAAATGTGTGACCCGTCCTGAAAAATGTCTACACAAACTTATGTGTATGGACAAAAATAATT
>ENA-UOWE01001698-UOWE01001698.1-activated-sludge-metagenome-genome-assembly--contig:-NODE-1698-length-26367-cov-7.205534_pt1 | contig 26367 bp, 8 predicted proteins | sample MGYA00249841_ERZ761562 | MGnify/ENA primary metagenome ERZ761562 (study PRJEB28883, sample SAMN05720200) | activated sludge metagenome | isolation source: Anaerobic digester | place: Japan...
CTCCCCAAGGGGTGGACCGACGCGATCGGCATCTCCGAGTCGACCTATCACACGTTCGCTCTGGGCGGCGGGCTCATCGCGGGAGCCATGACCTTCGTCGGGCTCGTCATGCTCGTCTACCGACGCCGCACCGTGCGTCCGGTCTTCAAGGCGACGACGCCGATGGACAAGGTCATGTATCTCTTCCTCGGCGGCGTCATCCTGCTGGGCTGCTGGAACACCGTCGCCTCGGTGATCTTCAAGACCCACTTCAACTACCGCGAGAGTGTCTCGCCGTGGTTCCGTCAGATCTTCTACCTGCAGCCCGACGCATCCCTCATGACCGGGGTGCCCCTGGGCTTCCAGGCGCATGCTCTGCTCGCCTTCGCGCTCTTCGCGCTGTGGCCCTTCACCCGCTTGGTGCACGTCTTCTCGGCGCCGGTCGGCTACTTCACCCGGCCCTACATCGTCTACCGGAGCAAGGACGAGCGCTCCGGCCGCGGCACCGGCAACCACGCCCCCAAGCGGGGCTGGGAGGCCTCGAACCTCGACGACGCCCGCAAGTAGCCATCCCTCGTTTCCCGCTCAGAGCGGGAACAGTGGTTCTGCGTGGGGACCGTTCCTGCGCAGAACCACGTTTCCCACGCACCATTGGAGCCCGTCATGACTGACCTGGTCGCCGCCGAGGCCACCTGGCACGACTGGATCGTCGAGGCCTGCGCGGCCTTGGACGTCGACCCCGATCTCGTCGACGTCAAGGCCATCCACGGCCTGACCAAGCGCATCGCCCACGAATACGAGCGTCCGATGGCTCCCGTCGGCGCCTACATCCTGGGCCTGGCTGTCGGTGCTGGCGCGGGCCCGGACCGGATCACCGAACTGCGGGCCACCCTCGAGTCGACGATCCACGGTCGCACCTCGCCCTGAGATCGGCGAGGATGGCGGGAGCGCTCCCTGACGTCATCAGGTGAGCCCGACGCCGGAAGGAGCCCGTCATGGCCGAAGGCATTTCGATCGGTGGACGACCCGACACGACCGATCCCGCAACTCCCCCCGAGGCGCCTGCCCCGTGGGAAGGCCTTCCCAGCGAACCGGGCGCGCCCTCGGTGGTCGACCTCACGGCATACGCCGAACGACTGTTGACCCAGGCCCGGGCGGACGCACGGGGCAAGGCCAGCGCACCCGTCCTCAAGGGCGAACGGCAGCGCGCCATGCTCGTCGCCCTGACCGCGGGTGCCGGACTTGGCGAGCACTCGTCCCCGCCGGCGGCCAGCCTGCACGTGTTGTCCGGTCGCTTTCGCCTGTATGCCGGTGAGCTGGGTTGGGAGTGCGGCCCCGGTGAGCTGGTGGCCATCCCCGAGGAGCGGCACGCGGTGGACTGCCTCGAGGACGGCGTCTTCCTGCTCACGGTGACTCCACCCAGCCGCACCTGACGAGGTCTCGCGCCCTCAGTCGAGATAGACCCCAGGGGTCAGGCGGTCTGGGACGGAGTGAAGCCCGCGCGGCGAGCGGAGTCCTCGTCGAAGAACCAGACGTCCGGCTCACGCGAGTCATAGCCCGGGGCCTCGGGCACCCGGAAGGTCATCGTGTCGCGGTAGGCCTGCACCGCGTGGCCGAGGGGCTGGGCGCCATCGGCGATCGGTGCGGCCGAACCCATGCCGAAGCCACCATCGGACACCTCCTCGAGGTCCGAGATCCGACGGCCCCACGCTGCGGTTTCGGGAGCGTCGGAGGGCATGACCTCCGAAACGGTCTGGTCGGCGCCAGCGTCGACAAGGTCATCCGCAGCTTCCTCGCCGAACATCGCCTCGTCGTGCTGCCAGTCGTCGGTCTCGACCGCCTCGACGGACTCGACCGCCCGATCGTGGCTGATCGTCGCGGCCACCGCGGCAGCGCCGGCGGCCGACTCGGCAGCCCAACCTGCGTTCAGGCCCGCGTCACCCACGGTGGACTCAGAAGTATCAGCGAACTCGGCATTGGCAACCGGCTCAGCGATCGCCTCCTCCTCGGGCTCGGTCCAGGTGTCCTCACTCGTCGGCTCGGCCACGACCGAGTCGTCGACGTTCTGGACCTCTGCGACTGCAACGTCCTCCTCCGTCACCTCGTCGCCGTAACCGGCACCCATGGCCAGGGCCTCGGAGGCATCCGCCTCGACGACCGTCCCAGCATCCTCGACGATCATCTCGTCGTCATCGGCTGCGGCGACTTCGGCGTCGGCGACATCGGCGAGGGCCCCCTCCGGGGCCACCACCGAGGCCTCTTCGTCGGTCACCTCGACCTCACCGTCATCGTCGACCGCGTCCTCGACGGAACCCTCGTCGACCATCACGACCTCACCGTCATCGCTGACCACCTGCTCGGTGGTTGCCTCGACGTACTCCTCCTCGGAGTCCTCGAATTCGCGAGCGAGCTCTTCACTGGACGGCAACGGCCCGGCATACGGGCTCGGCGCAGCCGGAGCGGGAGGGGCAGCCGGAGCGGGAGGTGCGGCGGGAGCGGGAGGGGCAAACGGGGCGCCGAAGGATTCCGTCGGTGACACCGCGGGCTCGGCGGGCTCGGCCGGCATCGGGTCCACCTCGCCCGTGGCCGGCACAGCCGGCACTGCTGAGTCCGCGACGAAGGGAGCAGCAGCAGGCGCACCGCTGGCCGGGTCGGCCCACAGGTCGGTCTCGCCCAGACGGACGTTCTCCGCACGAGCAGCCAGGGCGTCCTCCGCGCGACCGTCGCGGTCGTTTGCCCCACCGGAGGCGGCATGCGCCCCACCGCCGCTCCGGGAGGAGAACCACCACCACAGGACGAGGGCGAGGAGCACCAGGAGAATGAGCGGCAGGGCGTAGGTGAGCTTCATCGGGCCAACTCCGAAGTCGTGCGGCGTCGGTCACGCCGGTCCACGACCCAACCTACTGGTAGGAGCGCATCCACGACTCAGGGCAGCGCCGTGAGCCGCGACGCATCTCGATCCGGACGGATCAGCCGAGGCCGAGTTCCTCCGTCGACAACTCTCGCATCTCGATCTTGCGGACCTTGCCCGTGACGGTCATGGGGAACTCGTCGACGATCTTGACGTAACGGGGAATCTTGTAGTGCGCCAACTGGCCGGTCGCAAAGGCCCGCACCGACTCGGCCGTGAGCGGCTCCGCGCCGTCCTTCATCCGTATCCAGGCGCAGAGTTCCTCGCCATACTTCGCGTCCGGCACCCCGATGACCTGAGCATCGAGCACGTCGGGATGGGTGTAGAGGAACTCCTCGATCTCGCGCGGATAGACGTTCTCCCCGCCGCGGATGACCATGTCCTTGATCCGGCCGGTGATGCGGACATAACCGTCGGGATCCATCACACCGAGATCACCCGTGCGCATCCAGCCGTCGACGATGGCCTCGTCGGTCTTGTCGGGCTGCTCCCAATAGCCGAGCATCACCGAGTAGCCGCGTGTCCAGAACTCCCCTGGCTCGCCTCGTGGCACCGTCTCCAGGGTGAGCGGGTCGACGATCCGGATCTCGAGGTGTGGCGCGACGCGACCGACCGTGTTGACCTTGTGGTCGAAGGAGTCATCGGTGCGGTTCTGGGTCGACACGGGCGACGTCTCGGTCATGCCATAGCAGATCGTCATCTCGTCGATCCCGGCGTCGATGAGCTTGGTCATCATGCTTGCGGGACAAGGGGATCCGGCCATGATGCCGGTCCGCACACTGCTCACGTCGAAGTCGGACAGGTTGGGCAGCGCCCACTCCGCGATGAACATCGTCGGCACGCCGTAGAGGGACGTGCACTTCTCGGCATCGACGGCCTCGAGCGTCAGCACAGGGTCGAAGCCGGGCGCGGGGATGACCATGCACGCCCCGTGCGAGGTCGCCGCGAGATTGCCCATGACCATCCCGAAGCAGTGATAGAAGGGCACCGGGATGCAGATCCGGTCCTCTTCGGTGTAGCGGCAGACCTCGCCCACGAGATAGCCGTTGTTCAGGATGTTGCGGTGCGACAGGGTCGCACCCTTGGGGAATCCCGTTGTCCCCGAGGTGTATTGGATATTGATCGCGTCGTCGGGAGACAGCCCCGCGCCGACCGCCGCCACGTCAGCATCGGTGAACTCGCCGTCCCGGGCCAGCAGCCCGGTCCACGACTCCTGCCCGATGACGAAGACCTCTTCCAGCCCCGGGCACTCCCGCTGGGCTGACTCGACCATCGCGACGTAGTTGCTCGTCTTGAAGCTCGCGGCGGTCACGAGCATCCGGATCCCCGACTGCCCCAGCACATAAGTGAGTTCATGCGTGCGATAGCTCGGGTTGATGTTGACCAGGATCGCGCCGAGCTTGGCGGTCGCATATTGGGTCAGCGTCCACTCGGCGCAGTTCGGAGCCCAGATCCCGATCCGGTCGCCCTTGGCGAGCCCGACGGCGAGCAGTGCGCGAGCGAGCCGGTCCACTTCGGCTCCGAACTCGGCGTATGTCCATCTGATCCCTTGGGCGCGATCCACGAGCGCCTCCCGATCAGGGAAGCGAGCAATCGTCGCGTCGAGGTTCGCCCCGATCGTCTCGTCGAGCAGCGGCGGCGTGGTCTCCCCCGCCGCATGCGACATCGTGGGGTCGAGTTGCGTGGCAGTCATCGGTGACCTTTCGCGAAGGGGTCTCCCCACCATTGCACGCCTTGCCGGGTGGGCTGGCAACCATTGCCCGTATGCCGTCCGCTTGCCCACCCGGTCGCAGACCCTGCCCAATGGCGCAGCCATGCCTGCACCACCAGACAGCCTCAGCGAACCCGGTCGCAGACCCTGCCCAATGGCGCAGCCATGCCTGCACCACCAGACAGCCTCAGCGAACCACGACGCAGATCCTCGTCACTGACCTTTTGCGCGACGCAGCCATCGGCGAATGCCGCTGACCGCGATGGCATTGCCAGCGTCGCTCTGCGTCCCGCCGGACATCGACATGCCCAAGGTCCCCGAGACCTGGATGTCGTGGCACTTGGCGCACACGGGCTTACCGAGGACGCCCTTGTGTCTGGCACTTCGGGTCAGCTTCTTGCAGGAGTTGCACTGCCACTGGGACTTGAGGCTCATCGGTTCCTCCTTGCGTGTGGGTGGGTTGGACGCCGCTTGGCCGTGCCCGGGTTCCCGAGCCCTTCGGTCAGATGGCGGAGCCCGGATTGAGAATGCCCTGAGGATCCAGTGCCTTCTTGATCGCGTGGGTGACGTCCATGACGTCCGACCCCAGTTGCGCCGACAGCGACCCCAACTTGAAGCGGCCGACCCCGTGCTCACCGGTGATCGTCCCGCCAAGGTCGATGGCCAACTGCATGATCTCCACAAACGCGGCCTCGGCCCGCTCCCGTGCCGCCGGGTCCGAGGCGTCGTAGATCAGGTTGGGGTGCGTGTTGCCATCACCGGCATGCGCGACGACCGGGATGTCCGTGTCGTATCGCACCGCGATCTCGGCCACGCCGGAGATGAGATCCGGCAGCGCCGGCACCGGCACACCGACGTCCTCGATCAGCAGCGCGCCCATTCGCTCACAGGCCGGGAAGAAGGCCCGCCGAGCCGCCAAGAAAGCCTCGCCCTCGGCCGCGTCATCGGTCCGGAACACCTCCGTGGCACCCGCCGCCTCGCACACGGCTTCGATCGCAGCCATCTCCTCCTCACGCGCACCACCAGGAGCATCGGACTGCACCACCAGGAGCCCACCGGCCGCCCGGTCCAACCCCATCGACGTGAAGTCCTCGGCGATGTTGATCGCCCGCTGGTCCATGAACTCCACCATCGAGGCCCGGATCGTTCGCCCCATGTCGACGACGGCTTCCGCCGCCGATCGGGCCGTGGGGAAGGTCGCCACGAGCGTCGCGGCTGGCGGCGGAGCCGGCACCAACCGCAACGTGATCCGGGTGACGATCCCCAGCGTCCCCTCGGAGCCCACGAAGAGCTTCATCAGCGACAGGCCCGCGACATCCTTGATTCGCTTGCCGCCCAACGAGATCAGCCGCCCGTCGGCCAGCACCACGTCCAACCCCAGGACATAGTCAGTCGTCACGCCGTATTTCACGCAACAGAGCCCACCGGCATTGGTCGCGATGTTGCCGCCGATCGAGCAGATCTCGAAGGAGCTCGGGTCGGGTGGATAGAAGAGCCCGTGCTCAGCCGCCGCCCTCTTCACCGATGCGTTGAACGCCCCAGGCTCCACCACGGCGGTCCGCGTCGCCGGATCGATCTCGATCGCCGTCATCCGCTCGAGGCTGATCGTCAGGCCGCCCTCGATCCCTGACGACGCCCCCGCCAATCCACTCCCAGCACCACGCGGCACAACAGGTATGCCGTGGCTCGCCGCCCAGCGGACCGCCGCCTGCACCTGGGCCGCCGTTCGTGGACGAACGACCGCACACGGCATACCGGCTCCGGGGAATCGGGACCAGTCGTAGCGGTAGGCCTCCATCGACGCCGGGTCGAGGATGCAGTCCTCCGCCCCGACGAGGTCGACGAGTTCGGCCAAGGTCTCAGGGGCGGGAGTCATTTCGTCACCGTAGCCCTCCGGCTCGTTCACGACCGCTTGCTACGGCGCAGTAAGCGCTCCTGGAGCAGCACCTACTGCGCCGTAGCGGGCGAGGAAGGGCGCGAGAGTCGGTCGAGGAAGGCGAGCAGCAGGGCCTCGCGCAGTCGCGGTGGCGCCACGTCGAGCAGCGCGTTGACCGGGGCCATCCGCTCGGGCAGGTCGAGCGCGCCGTCCCCGTCCGCCAAGCCGGCCAAGGCCAACAGCCCGTCGAAGTCGTTGTCCGACAAGGTCTTCGGGTCCAGGGCCACCGCAGCGGCCGCCAGGCCGGAGTCCACCGACACCGGGCCCGCCACGCGAGCGGCCAGAGTGGCCTCCGCCAGTGCCGCCAGGAACTCGTCCACGGACTCAGCCGTCGCCGCCGACAAGGTGAGGTGCAGGCTGGCGGGCGCCCCGGCATACGCCATCTGCGGTTGGACATACCAACCCCGCCCGAGCATCTCGTCGGCGATGGTGAAGACGTCGCACGAGTCGTCGGTGGCGAGGGTCACCAGGGTGGAGTCGGGCCCGACCAAAAGCCGCAACCCGGGTATGCCGGGTGCTCGCCTCGCGATCTCGAGCGCGGCTCCCCGGGCACGCACCGCCAAAGCCGCATAGCCCTCGACGCCGATCCGCCGGACGACGGCCCACGCCGCCGCCAGCGGCCCACCCGACTTCGTGGACTGCATCGTCGAGTTGAGCATCGTGTAGCCGGGCCAGTCGGCCGACGCGAAGAAGTGGCCCTTGCGCAGCGCCGAATCCCGGTGCAGCAGAAGGGAAACACCCTTCGGCGTATAGGCATATTTGTGGAGGTCGACGCTGATGCTCGTCACGCCGGGCACCGCGAAGGTCCACGGCGGCACGTCGTCGAGGAAGGGCAGGACCCAGCCGCCGATGCAGGCGTCGACATGGCATCGGAGCCCGCGATCGGCGGCAATCGCCGCGATCTCCGGCATCGGGTCGATCACGCCGTGGGCGTAGGAAGGGGCGGACCCGACGAGCAGCACGGTGTCCTCGCGGATCGCCGCAGCCATGGCTGCCGGGTCCGCCCGAAAGGTCACCGGGTCGACATCGACCATGATCGCCTCGACCCCGAAGTAGTGAGCAGCCTTGTGGAAGGCCGCGTGGGCCGTCGTCGGGATGACCATGCTGGCCTCCCCTGCTCGACGTCCGGAGCCGTCACGCGCCGCCAGGACTGCGAGGAGGACCGACTCGGTCCCACCCGAGGTGGCCGATCCGACCACCGAATCCGGTGCTCGGAGGACCGACGAGGCGATGCCGACGAGGTCGTTCTCCATGGCGAGCAGCGAGGGAAAAGCCGTCGGGTCCAGCCCATTGGAGCCAGCAAACATCGAGAGGGCCTCCAGCCCAATCGCGTCGGCCTCGGCGAGCCCTGAGTCATAGACGTAGGCCAGCGTGCGGCCTCCGTGCGAGGGCAGGTCTCGTGCCTGAAGGCCGCGCAGGGCCTCCCGAATCTGCTCGACCGACGTGCTCGCTGTCATGCACGGGACCCTATCCGTCACCCTGCGCCCGCGCCGGCGTTCAGGGGGACTCATCCAGCACCGACCTATAGTCTGTCGCCCGACGTCCTGACGCGTCGATCGCTGATCGCGACGGAGCAGGCGTCCCGCCTCATTTGTCGCTCGGGAAGGACCTACCGCGTGTGGCGAATCGGTGACGAGGTCGAGGTCCGAGCACAGGTGCGCGGTCAGGCCGACGAGGACCTGCTCGGGACCGTCGTGATCGAGGACCTCGACGGCATCGTGCAGCACCTTCCTCCGGGGGACGGAGCCAATGGGCCTCGCTCACCCATGACCCAGTTCCTCCTGCAATCCGCGGTGTCCGAGATGCGCAAACGGCTGGCTCAGGCCCCCACGCCGACCTTGGACCAGCAGGATGAGCCGGACCGCGACGCCGCCGTCGCCAGAGTCATGTCGACTCTGGTCGGCCACGAACCCTTCGTCACCAACACCCTGGGCCTCAGCGTCCATCAGATGCGTCGCCGCTGGCCGGTCGCCAGCGATTGGTATGCCGACCTCGTGCGCTACGTCCTGCGCGGTACTCGGTCGGACATCGGCGATCGCATCCGATCTGACGAGGACAAGTGGCTCGCACTCGACCTCGGCGAGTTCATGTCCCTGGCGGTGACCCTGCGGTGGTCGTCCTATCGACACCCGGAACTGCTGGGCCTGGCCCAGACGATCCGCTCGCTGTGGCCGGCCTACGAACCGGTCATCGATGCCACCCATGACGGTGAAGCGGGGATGGCGCGCTGGGGACCGTTCATCACCCACCTGTTGAGCCAGTTCGGTCTCCGGCTCCGGCCGGGCGTCTCGATCGGGGAGATCCTCTGGTCCTTCGACGCCCTGGCCTCGACCGAGGAGCAGCGCGCGCGCTCACGCAGCGAGTCGATCCTCTTCGCCGAGGTGTCCGAAGCGGCACCTGGCGGCCGGGACTACCCCTATCCAGCACGCGCGGTGATGCTCATCCTCGCGGGCGCGCTCGTGGACGAGGACGGTCAGCCCGTGCCACTCGACGAGCTCTACCGTCGCAGGGCCGGGAGCCGACCCGCTCAATCCTCCTGAGCCTGCTGGTCGAACACCGAACCGGCCAAAGGTGGTTGATCTTTCAATCCCGGATCCGGCACGATCGAGTCAACGACAACGAGGAGTTGGTTCGTCATGCCGTGGCAGGTCGGAGAGCAGGTCGAGGTGGCCGCCCGAGTCCGGGGCGCGGACCACGAGATCGCGCTCGGCACCGTCACGGTCGAGGACCTGACCGCGGTCGCCACCAATCTCAGCGCACGGGACGGCGCCAATGGCCCGCAGGCGCCGATGACCCAATGGATCCTCCAGCGCGCGGCGGTCCACATGTCCGAACACCTCGGCCAGGCCGAGCGCGACGACGAGCCCATCGAGCAACGGGTGCAGCGGGTGCTGTCAGCCGTCGTTGGTCACGAGCCCTTCGTCACCAACACCTTGGGCCTGAGCGTGCACAACATGCGACGTCGCTGGCCGGTTGCCGGTGACTGGTATGCCGACCTCGTCCGTTACGTCCTGCGAGCCCGACACGTGGCCCTCGACACGGTGTCGAAGGAACAGGTGGCGCGCCTGATCACCCTCACGATCGGCGAGTTCATCGGCGAGGCCCTGGCCACCCACAAGGGACGCTATGGGCGCGATCACCTCTTCGATCTGGCCGAGACCCTCCGGGCTCTGTGGCCCACCTATCCACCCGTCCAGGACGCGGTTGCGCGCGACGAGGCCGCGATGATGGCCGCCTGGGGCGACATCGGCCTCCTGGCCTTTGCCCATTTCGGGCTCCGATTGCGCCCGGGCGTGACGCTCGGCGAGGTGTTCTGGGGGATCAGTGCCATGGTGTCGGCCCAGGAACGCCGACTGCGCACCGACCAACCCTCCACACTCTTCGATGACGTCACCGAGGACTCTCCGGGAGGACCCGAGATGCCGTATGCCGCGCGGCTGGCGATGATCGTCTTCACCGGAGCGTTGGAGGACCTCGACGGCAAGGGGTTGACGATCGAGGAGATGTACGCCCGGAAGCCGGTGGCGGAGGGTTCCCCGCTCGCCTGGCTCATCCCCGACGCCGACGCGGGCGCCGACACCGCGGACACCGACGATGCGAGGGCCGACGCTGGCGACGGCTGAGCGGCGTTGGGCCTCGCCGCCAATGCCGCGTCGATGGCCTCGTGGTCCAGGCCCAGCAGGTGCCCGAACTCATGCTCGAGGACGGCCGTGAGATCGAAGCCACCCGTGGACACATCCCACCCGTGGCCCGCGGCATCGAGATCGAGCCAGATCGTCGAACCGTCGGCATAGCCCACGAGGGCGCCGGGAAGATCGGCCACCCTGATCACCACGCCAGCCACGGCTGTCGGGTCCACGGCATGGGTCGACCAGAAGGCCCGGACCGTCGGGAGCAGGGCGGTCGCGGCGGCCGCCGACACCTCGGGGCCGCCGCCCGCGCCGAGGGATCCAGCCAGCAGCGCGCTCTCGTCATCGAGGATGGTGACCGTGGCGGTGCTCCTCCCCAGGTTCACCCCGACCGGGTTGTAGAGGGTCACGGTGAAGGTCCGTGAGCCGTCCTTCTTCCGGTTGTCCTTGACCCCGATCGAGACAGTGGCGCTCGTGCTGCCGGCGGCGAAGGTCACCAGGGTGTCGACCCCTGAGAAGTCGCCGTTGCTCGCCGTTCCCGCACCCGTGCGCAGTCGGACACTGACCCCTCCCGCCGGTGCGGGCGCCGACAGGGTGAGGGTGACCGTGATGGTCTTGCCGTTCTCGAGGCCGCTCGCGTCGGCCACCGAGACGATGGGTGTGACGGCGGGAGGCGCAGTGTCGTTGTCGGCGATCGTCCCGCTCACCGTGCTCACCCCGGCGATCGTGTATGCCGTGGAGCCGGCCAGCGTCAGCTTCACCGATTCGAGCGACTCGACCAAAGCGTCATCGACGGGTTTGAGCGTGACGGTGGCCACGGCATACCCGGCAAGAATGGTGAGCACGCCGCCCGTGAGGGTGCCACCGGTGACGACCACGGGGTAATCGGCCGAGGTGGCCGTGCCACCGAGATTCACGTTGACTGCCAGCGCTGCCGACGTGCTGCCGGTGCGCGTGACGGTGAAGACGATCGGGTCGCTGCCGGTCTCGGCGCCGGTGGCGTCGGTCACGGCCACCGACACGGTCGGCAGCACGGGAGCCGGGCCGATGATCGTGACCCTCTGCGTGGCGGTCGTCGTGTTGCCGAAGACGTCGGTGGCGGTCCACGTGATCGTGGTGACGCCGACCGCGAACAGGTTGCCCGTGGGGACACCGGTGCGGGTCACCGCGACGCCGGGGACGTTGTCGGTGGCGGTTGCGGTGCCGAGGATCCAGTCGTTGACGTAGACGGGTGCACCGTCAGTACTGGTCCGGGTGACATCTCCGGGCACATAGGTGAAGGTCGGTGGGATCGCGTCCGGCAGTTGGGTCTGGGGCACGCCGTTCCTCACCGTGAGGCTCTCGGCGCTGGTCGTGCCCTTGAAGGACACCACACCGATGCCGCCCCTCGTCGGTGACTCGGTGAAGGTGTAGGTGCCGACCTGCTGGCCATCGAGGGTGACGACCAGGGCGCCACCGATGATCGTCACCACGAGTCGCTGGTCGACGCCGGGCCGGACGGTGGCCGCGAAGGATGCGTCGGTGACCGTCCTGCCCTTGGCCACGTGACCGACGAGGACGGCACCGCTGGCGGCGTCGAGCACGACGAACTTGTAGTCGGTGCTGCTGCGTTGGTCGAGAACGATGCCGCCGCGCCCGGCTGCAGTGACCCGCACCGCGGTGTCGACGGTCGTGGTCGCGTCCAGGCTCAGGGTCGGCGTGGAGACGATGCCGTAGGACGGAGTGGTCCCGGCCGTCGCCGTCAATCGGCCGCCGGCCACCTCGGCCAGACCGGCCGTGGTGACCCCGGTGGCCGAGGTGAAGTCATTGGCCTTCTCGAAACCGGTCGAGGGCGGCGTGGACGTGACTCCGAGGTTGTCGAAGGCACCGCGCGAGTTGTTGGCGCCGACACCGAAGAGGCCCGTGTTGAGTCCATAGGGAGTGCCGTCGATCCAGCGCGGGTCGTATTGGTAGGTGAGTTTGGCCGACCCGTTGAGGAGCACGGTGACGACGAGGCCGTTCACCGACACCATGACGGTGGAGAAGGTCCCGGGCTTGATCGCGCCGGTCGCGCCTTGCGCATCGACGAACCACCCCGCGCCGGTGCGGCGGCCGACGACGACCTTGTTGGTCGCCTGGTCGATGCCGGCGAACTTGAAGTCGGTGGCCGACTGGTAGTCGAAGATCAGGTAGGCGTTGGCACCCCAAGCGCCGGTCGGCTTGATGACACTCACCTGGGCTGACATGTCGTAGGCGATCGGCAGGGCGTCCTCGAGCGCGAACAGCGCCACCGCATCGCCGCCGGGCGAGGTCGGCTCGACCTGCAGCGCCCCGCTGACCACCGACCACTGGCCGGAGTCGATCCCGACGCCGGGCAGCGAGGCGTCGTCGAAGGTGGCCGTCCGGAGCACGTCCTTCTTGCCGCCGGGGATGTTGCCCGCCTGCGGGTCGGTCGGGCCACCGTGCTGGAGGTTCCAGTAGGCCTTGTCCGGCTGGAGGACCATTCCGGTCTCGCCGAACGGCTCACCGTTGCGGTCCGGGTTGAGTCCACCCATGTCCGCCGAACGCGTCGGGTCGGCACCCTGGGCGGCGCTGAGTGCGTAGAGGAACTCCATCAATCCGGGCGCGAGCTGACGGCTGACGGTCGCCATGCCGAACGGGGCGAACGGGACGATGAAGCTGTTGAACTCGCCGGTCCAGTCGATCAGCCGGTCGCCGCCGGTGTTGCCGATGAGGATGTCGCGTCCCGCGCCGCCATAGGCCCGGTCCTGGTACATCGGGTGCGTCTCGGGCACGTCGTTGAGAGAGCCGTTGGTCTGCAGATTGTCATCGGCCTGGAGCAGGTCGTTGCCGAAGCCACCCCACAGGGTGTCCTGACCGGTGCCGCCGACGATCCAGTCGTTGCCGGTGTCACCGAACAGATCGTCGTTGCCATCGGTCCTGATCGAGGCAGTCGCCAGGCAGTCCTTGCCGTTGTTGGACACCTTCGTGCAGCCGAGCACCAAGGGTCCCTCGGTCGTCGAGTTGGTCAGGAAGTACTGGAAGGGGAAGTTGGCGAGCGGGGTGCTCGAGGTGCAGGTGTGACCGCTCGGGGTGTAGCCGGTGCAGGTCCAGACGTTGCCGGCCGCATCGAAACGGATCTCCCGGCGCGGCTCGTATTCGTCGTAAAGGCGGAACTCGCCGGAGCGCTGGGTCTTGTCGTAGTGCCAGCCGTCGACGTCGATCGGGTTCCAGCGCAACACATCGCCCGGGTTCGTGGGGTGACCGAAGTCGATCCGGATCAGCGAGGTGCCGCCGGAGTCCCAGTCGGGCACGTAGCCCGCGACGTTTGCCTCGGCGCCAGAGAGGGCGTCGTCGCCGGCCGCGCCGGAGATCCGGTCATCGCCAAGGCCGCCGAAGATGATGTCGTCGTAGCCGCCGTTGGGGCGGAAGTCCGGGTCATTGCCGGTCTGGTCCACATTGAACGGCGTGAGGTTGATCGCGGTGTTGAGCGCACCGGCGACGTTGATCGTCGCCTCCTGCATGTGTCCGGGCGAGTAGATGAGCTCGTTCAGGACGTTGCCCTGGGTGGTCTTGAGGTCGGGATCGGTGGGCAGGAGCGCGAGGATGCCGTAGAGCGGCTCGCTGTAGCAGGTGGTGCCGTTGGCCGTGCACGGCGTGCCCGTCGCGGTCCAGCCGGTCGAGGAGTTGCGGCTGGTCATGATCCGACCGTCGTCGCCGATGATCGTGTCGTCGCCGGTGCCGCCGGAGATCCAGTCGTCGCCGTAGCCGCCGATCAGGTTGTCGTCCTGGCCGTCACCGAAGAGGACGTCGTTGCCCTTCATCCCGTAGATGACGTCGTCGCCTGACTCACCGTGGATCTCGTCGGCTGCGCCGCGGTCGTATGCCGCGAGTGCCGGTCGGTAGGCCGGCCCACCTTGGGTGTAGTCAAGGAGGTCGACCACCCGTGGGATCAGCCGCAGCCCCCCGGCATACGTGTCGTAGGCGAAGGTGAGGTGCGCGCCCGAGTCTCGGCCGAACGTCCCGACGAGGCGGTAGATGCGGGCGTTGTCACCGGCGATGACATCGGCGTCGCGGGCGTGACCGGCGGGGACGGTGACGATCGAGCCGTCAGCGGCGACGGTCGCCTGACCGATGTCGTTGCGTGAGATGCGGTTGCCGGCGCCGCCGAAGATCAGGTCAGCACCTGTCGGGCGGAAGGTCGCAGCGGTGGTCAGGGTGCAGACGTGATCGACGCACGAGCCGATGAACAGGTCGGAGGAATCGCCGACGATGTCGTCCTGGCCGAGTCCGCCGAAGATCGTGTCGTCGCCACCATTGCCCTCGATGTAGTCGTCACCGTCGGTGGCGGCCTCGAAGGACGGGTTCACGTGGAGGGTCTCGTCGACGCTCTGATCGGGGATCCGCCAAGCACCGATCCGGGTGCCGCCCACGCCATAGGGGAGCAGCGAGGGGCGTTGTCCCGCAACGATCTGGTGGCTGTATGGGGCAAAGACGAGCCCATCGATCGCGCCGTCGCCCTGGATCACATCGTTGCCGAGCTGACCGAAGATCATGTCGTTGCCCGCCCCGCCCGCGATGTAGTCATCGCCCCACAGCTCGGGGTGGTTCTTCTCGATGTCATCGGAGTGATCGAGGAGGGTGACGTCGTACTTGGTGGTGCCTTCGGGGTCAGCCAGCATCTCGTTGGTGACCAGCGGCAGGCCGTCGTTGGTGGGCCCGGTGCCGTAGATGACCGAGCCGACGAGGGCGCGGAAGCGCGGGTCGAGCAGGTCACTGCGGCGGCAGCAGTCGGCGTTGTCTCCCGCGATCGTGTCGTTGCCGGCTCCGCCATCGATGAAGTCACGCCCGTCCAGGGATCCGGCGACGTTGGAGCCGCCGATGAGCAGGTCGTCACCGCCCTCGCCGTAGAGGATGTCATCGCCCTGCTGGCCGAAGACGATGTCCTTGCCTTCGCCGGCGTAGATGATGTCGTTGCCGGCACCGGTCATCGTGGTGCCATTGGTGGTGGTCAGCAGCAGGGTGCCGCCCTCGTCGATGCAGTTGCCGTTGTTGCCGTTGGGCGGGTCGATCGGGCTACCGGGCAGGCAGGTGATCTTGCCCTGGTCGCCGAAGATGATGTCGTTGCCGCCGTAGCCGAAGATCACGTCGTCGCCGCCACCGCCGAAGATGAAGTCGGCCAGATCGCTCCCGTAGATCGTGTCCTTGCCGCTCTCGTTGTCCGCGAAGCCGAGCGTCTCGATGACACAGATCAAGAACTCGTGCACCGAGAGGGTGGTCAGGTGCGCGTCCGTCGCGAACGGGTCGGAGGAGAGCCGGGCGTTGTCGCCGAAGGTCAGGTTGAAGCCCTGGCCAGCCCAGATCATGTCGTCACCGGTGCCACCGGCAACGATGTCATTGGCGTTGCCGACCGTGATCCGGTCGTTGCCGCCGAGGCTGGTGAACGAACTGGAGATGACCTCGATGTCGTGGGCGTCGTCGGCGACGGTGGAGCCGTCCGGACGGACGACGTTGCGAAGGAGATAGTCGACGTAGCCGTAGTCACCGAAGACGATATTGTTGCCGTCGCTGAGCGTGGCCGTCTCACCGGAGTTGGCGATGATCACGTCGCCGCCGGCGCCGCCGAAGATCATGTCGCGGCCGATCCCGGTGGTGATCGTGTCGTTGCCACCGAACTCACCCGTCGGCGGGGCGTAGCCCTCGACCAGAGCAAGGACCGGCACCTGGTAGTCGTCGTGGGCGCCGTCGCCGTAGACGCTCGGGATCGGGCGGTTCCAGACCGCCTGCGCACCCTCGACCCCGGTGACGCGACCGTGGTCGCCGAAGACGATGTTCTGGCCAGTGCCGCCATCGATGGTGTCGCCGCCGATGCCGCCCGCGACGATGTCGTCACCGGCCTGGGTGCTGATGGTGTCGACGGCGCCGAAGGACTCGTCAATGCTCTCGACGAGGTGCAGGACCGTGTTGCTCGTGCTGCCCTCGACGTAGAGCATCCGGCCATGGTCACCGAAGACGACATCGGATTCACCGTTGCCCTCGATGGTGTCGGAGCCGTTGCCGCCGAAGATCCGGTCCCGTCCGCCGTCACCGGTGAGGACATCGTTGCCACCGTCCTGAGGACGGGTGGTCATGATCTCGCGGATCCACCCGGCGCTCTGGACCCGCTGCGGACGAGTGGCGAGCCCACCACGGTCGATTGAGTAGCCGTAGGAGCCGTCAGCCTGGAGCCCGACGACGGCGTGGGCCAGGTCCTGACGCACGCTGCCGTAGTCGCCAAAGATGACGTCGTCGAAGGTGTATGCCGTGCTGCCGGCCGAGCCCGTGGCGTCACCGTGGATCGTGTCGTTGCCCACGGCGAGGCCGTCCCGGTTGTCGTAGGTCGACGCATCGACCCAAGGAATCGAGAGCTCGCGGGTGATGACGTCGACGTTGATGCCGTTGTCGCCGTAGATCTGATCCGAGCCACGACCACCCACGATCGTGTCGTCTCCGGAGCCGCCAGCGAGGTAGTCCGCGGCCTGGCTGCCATAGATCGTGTCGTTACCTGCTCCGCCATACGCGATGAAGCCGATCGGGGGCAGGGCATTGTCAGCCAGCGCGGCGAAAAGGCCACGAGCGTCGATGACGTCGTTCCCGGCATACGTGAAGGGGTTGGCGACGGGGAAGATGAAGCGCGGGTCGCCGTTGCCGATCTCGGTCGGGAAGGGCTTGGTGCCGAAGGCGCGCACGGACCAGGTGGTCGGGTCGCCGCTGTACCAGATGCCGTCCTGCGAGGTGTCTCCGTAGACGGCGAGCGGAGAGCCGAAGTCGGCGCCGCCGGTGATGGTGATCGTGTCGCCGCCGATGGCGGAGGCGCCGACCGCCCCGGTCCACCAGTTGCCGCCGCCGTGGACGGTGGTGAGGCCGCCGTGGACGGCGTCGGTGTGCAGGGTGCCTGTGATCGTGAAGTTGTCGTTGCCCTGGCCGAGCAGGAGGTCGAGGACCTCGACGGTGCCGTAGGTGATGCCTGCGGCGTAGGACGTGGGCTCGCCGAAGGGCATCGTGGCACCCGCACCGAGGAGGCCGGAGAAGTCGAGGGGGGCGGCGTTCATGTTGAGGCCGGTGAGGGTCGTGGAGGTCAGCGCGCCGACGAGGTCCTCGCGGCTGGAGTCCGCGTAGACATTGAGCACGTCGACCTGCTGGGACTCGTCGGGCTGCGGCGCGATGCCGAAGAGCGGACCGTTGGCCTCGCCCGGGAGCAGGATCGCCGGACGCAGCGACCGGTCGGCCGCCGTGGTGCCGCCGACGACGAGGAGCGGGCCCTGGATGTCGCCGAGCAGGTGGCGCTGGGGGGCGAAGGTCCGCAGGTTCTCCTGGCCGGGAGGCAGGACGAAGGACGGGTCGGCGAGCAGGCTGACCTCGACCGGGATCCACCAGTTCGTGGCGTCGAAGGTGACAGTCGGGACGGAGACGCCGTTGATGCTCCGGTAGACGACCCGGCTGCTGGCGACGACATTTGCCTGGCCGTCCGTGTGGATGGCGACCTGGACGGGTGCGGTCGGAGCCATGGTGAGGCGGATCGTGTAGGAGTCGCCTGGGCCCGGGCCGTTGACCGGGTCGCCGGCCACGACGAGGGTGCGTCCGCCGGACTCGGTGACCACCAGGTCGGGAGTGTCGTCGTCGAGGACCCGGACGGTCGTGCTCACCGGTGCCGCGGCATACGCCAGCAGGTCACGGATCGCGAAGGTGAGGGTGGAGATGTGCGGGTCACGACGGATGTCGTCGGTGAGGGCGTGCACGGTGAGGGCGACGCCGCTGGCCCAGTGGGCGGGGTCGATGGTGACGTCGTAGACACCGGGACGGCCGGCGGCTGCGGCGGTCACGACGGTGACCCCGGCTCCACTCAGCCCGATGCGGTCGTCCTGGGCGGTGATCCGGACGGTGACGGGCGCGGCCGGCTGGGTGGCGAGGCGGACGATGATCGTGTCGGTGACCGCGGTCGTGGCGTTGCCCTCGACGACCTGGGTGGTCTGGTCGGGGTCTCCGGCGGAGTCGACGGGGACGACCTCGATGGCGGGAGTGTCATTGTCGCGGATCGTCACCTTGACGTCGCGGACGACGGCGTGGTCGAAGGCGGCATCGGCGGAGATGACCGAGTGGCTGATGACGACGACGCGCGTGCCCTCGGCGAGCGTGTCGTCGGCGGCGATGACCGAGACGGTGCGGGCCGACGCGCGGTCCCAGGCGGTCGGGGTGAAGAGGAGCACGAGGGCGTAGGCGGGGACGTGGACGAGTTGGCCGTCGATCCAGACATCGCGGTCATAGGCCGTGCTCGGGAGCACCGGGGTGCCCTGGGCGAGGCGCAGGGTGTCGCCGCCGGCCAGGAGGTCCGCGGCAGAGGGGCGGGCTGCCGAGACGGTGACATAGACGTTGGCCGTCGGCTGGGCGGCGAGGTAGACCCGGTAGGTGTCGGCCCCGGCAGCGCCTTCGCCCTCGCGGACTCCGGTGAAGCCGCCGGTCTCCTCGATGATGACCTGGCCTTGGTCGGAGCGGGCGACGATGACGTTGACGCCGGCGGTTGCGAGGCCGTTGTATGCCGGATCGGCCGAGGTGAGCCCGTGGCCGATCGTGCTCGTCGTGCCCTCGATCTCGCGGGAGACCACGCTGCCCGACACGTCGCCCGCGACATTGACGACGTCACTGCCGAGGCCACCGATGATCCTGGTCGCGACCCCTGCGGCGGTGGAGAGGACGTCGAAGATGTCATCACCCTCGAGGCCGTCGATCTCGAGGATCTCGATCGCGGAGTAGTCGACGGTGAGCCCGGCGCCATAGACACCGGTGGACGTCACGACGATGTGATCGGCGAATTCGGTGCCGAGGACGACGACCTTGTCGATGCCCGAGCCGCCGTCGATGGAGACCGGGGCGTTGATGTTGTATTGCACCTGGTCGTCGCCGGCTCCGGTGCGGATGTCGTTGGCGGCGGCCGTCGAGAAGAGGCTGGCGCCCAGCAGCGGCATCGCGATCGTGTGGTCCGTGTCGCGCCAGACGATGTCGCAGGTCACCGATCCGGGGGTGCTGCAGTCGCCGGTGGTCTTGGCGAGGGCGAGGGCGCGAACGACGAAGAAGTCGTTGCCGTCCTCTCCCTCGAGCCGCAGGGCTGCCTGGTTGGAGTAGACGGTGAACTGGTCGTCACCGGTGCCACCGCGCGCGGTCAGCGGTTGGCTGGTGCCGGCGCTGAGCCAGCCGCGGGTCGTCGCGATCGTGCCGAAGACGTCGTTCGGGGCGAGTGATCCGCCGTGCGTGCCGCCCACGATGCCGGGCTCACTCGCGTCGCGGGTCGTGCCGTAGAGCTGGCCGATCTGGAAGGTGTCGTTGCCGGAGCCACCGTCGAGGACCGTGATCGCGGAGTTGTCGTCGGTGACGAAGGCATCGTTGCCACTGAGACCGAGGACGTTGAGGCGACCGTTGAGCGCGGTGTCGTAGCCGATCCGCTCGACCGCGAAGTCGGCTCCGGTCGCAGCGGTGGCCAGATCGGCATGGAGGAGGGCGACGAAGGCCGGTCGGTCAGCGATCTCGCCGGCGATGGCCGTGACCCGGCGGAGAAGGAAGAGATCGTCGACGGGGTAGGAGACGCCCGGAGCCGAGTAGCCCTCGGTCGTGGACTCGCGGCCGATGACGGTGAGCTCGTCGACGCCGTCATCGGGAGCGCCGGTGTCGAGGACGTTGACGACGTAGTTGCGGGCACTCCCCCGGCTGCCGGAGGTGTGGATGACATAGGTGTCGGTCGCGGCCTGGCCGTCGAGGACGACGGTGTGACCGAGGGCGACGTTCATGCTCTGGAGGAACCAGATGGTGAAGTCGTCCTCGCCGTCGAAGCCGTTGGTCGCGTCGAGGTCGTTGCCGCCGTGGGCGCGCAGGTCGCTGCCGAGGCGGACGTAGCCGGGGCTGCCGATCGTGGTCGTGCCGGCAACACCGGTCGGATCGCCGAGGGCGATGTGGTCGGAGTCGTTGTTGCCCCAGACGTTGATGACGTAGTTGTCGGTCGAGCTGCCCGTACCCATGGTGGCCGGGTTGCCGGGCATCCCTGCGGCGAGCTCGCCGAGGAGGGTGATCGTCGAGCCATAGTGCGGGTCCGGGTCGGTCTGCGTCGTCGGTGACCAGTCGCCGTGGATGTCGATGCTCGTGCCGGCCAAGACCATGGCGTTGCTGTCGGTGGTCACGTTGTCGCCGGCGCGCAGGGTGATGGCACCAGCGGCCACGATCCGGCCGCGCGGGACGGCGCGGTCGCCGGTCTCGGCGAAGCGCACTCGGCCCGCGCGCAGGAGGGTGAGGTGCTCGTCGAGGTCGGCGCTGTCGCGGACGGTGAGGACGATGGCGCCTGCACCTGCCAGCCCAGCCAGACCGAGGGCCTCGGCCAGGACGACCCGCAGCTCACCATCGGTCTCGGAGACACGGATCGCGCCATCGGCCTGCAGGCCCACATCGCCGCGGGTCGTCGGGGTGGACGAGGCGTTCGAGTCGATGTCGAGGTCGTGGGTGGTCGAGCCGATGGAGCCGCCGACGGCCATCAGGTCGATGCTGTTGGCGACGACGTCGGCAGCGTCGTCGGCGAGCGCATCGAGGATCGATCCCGCCCTCGTCGTGAGCACGACGTCGCCCGCGTCCGAGGTGATCAGGCCCACACGCAGGTCGTCGGGGTTGGTCGCGCCGGCGATGCCGTCAATCTCCGTGAGGAAGATGCCGCCACGGGCGTTCGCGTCGACCTGGCCGTTCTTGGTCATGCCGTCCAGGTTGGACGAGTCGATCTCCAGGAAGTTGGTGGTGCTCCCGATCCCACCGAGGGGTGCGTGCAGGGTGATCGAGATCCCGACGACGTCGGCGTCGCTGTCACCGGTCGTGGCGGCCGCGTCAGCGCCCGTCCGTGCATCGACGATCGAGCCGTCGCTCGAGGTCAGGTCGACGGTGTCCGCGCGGGAGCGGATCATCCCCGCCCGTAGGTCACCGGCGGTCTCGGTGAGGGTGACCGAGCCGTCGACCGAGACATCCATGTGACCCGTGCCCACGACGTCGGTGAAGCCGACGACTTTCGTCCGCGGCGCGGCATACCCAGCGGTCCCGCTCGTCGTCCAGTTGGCATCGCCCTGGACATCGGCGATGACGATGTTGCCGGTCTGGCTGCGGCCGGCGCTGATCGAGGCGAAGGTCCAGGTCGAGTCCACGGCCACCTGGGTGCCGGAGAGGTATGCCGCGGGGTCCCGGGTGAGGGCGGCAAGGCCGGTCGGGTCGGGGCGGAAGTGACGGGTGTGGTCGAGCTCGTAGCCCTCCCGGGTCACGGTGACGTGGACGGCGCCGGCGTCACCGGTGCCCTGCTGACGCCACGAGTCGTCGAGGCGGATGTCGGCGGTGCGGCCAGCGCTGATGAGCTCCACGGGGACGGGGAGGGCGGCGGTCGACAGGGTGGCCGGGCTCGTCGGCGGCACCACTCGATCGACGGCCTGCACGTGCAGGTGGGCATCGACACCAGCGGTCACGACGAGGCGCACCGTGCGCAGGGTGTCGTCGGCGGATCCGGGGCGGTCACCGCGGTTGATCGACTGAACGAGGCGGATGTTGATCCGGTCGTCGGTCGAGGTGCCGATGCTGCCGAGGGGGGCCGAGAGCAGGACCGTCGCGGACTCGATCCACGCGGCGGCGAGGAGGGGCAGCCTGGTGAGATTGCCCGTCGCGACCGTGATCGTCGTCATCCCCGCCGGGTTGATGATCGATCCCTCGAGCAGGATGTCGCGCAGGTCCTTGACGATGTCGACGGTCGGCCCGGCCGGGGTCAGGTTGCGCCAGAGGTCGAACTGCAGCGTGACGACCCCTGCGGCATACGTGTTCTGGGCGAAGAGCACGAGCGGCTTCCGGGTGGTCCGGTTGATCACGTCGATGCCCACGATGTGCATGACGTTGGTGGAGGCGTCTCGGATGAGGACGCTCTCGAGGTTGTCGCGGAAGGTGAAGACGGGGCTGCTGCCCGTCAGGGTCTGCGAGGTGCCCGAGGTGAAGTGGACGTCCCCGGTGCCACCGTTCTCCACGAGCACGTAGTAAGGGCCCGTGATCTGGTCCCCGGCCTTGAGGTCGCCGGTGGTGTCGCTGGGGAAGGTGCTCGTGGTGCGGACCCGGATGTCCCCGCGCAGGGTGGTGATGTAGCCGTGGGGGTCGATGACCAACTGGGGTGACCCACGGAGGCCGCCGAGGATCGTGACGTCGGCGCCCCAGGTGATCGTGTTGGTGTTGCTGTCGCCAGTGCTTCCGCGCGGGGTGAACGTGCCAAAGGCCTGGACATCGAGCGCCAAGGTGGACCCGTCCCGCACGCCCGCGGTGACCAGCGCCTTGCTGGCCGAGGTCATCGTGGACGTCAGTTGGGTCGACCCCTCGTTGCTCGCGTGCTGCGGCGGGATGAGGGCGATCGCACGAACCCACGCGTTGCGCGTGGTGTTGACCCCGGTCTGGAGGGCGAGCAGGTCGACGCCGCGCAGACCGGTGATCCGCGTGGTGGCGCCCTGGATGTCGACGGCCGCCGTGGACCGGACCTCGACGTTGGCATTGGCGAACGCGGAGGCGACGAACACGGCATACGCCTCGGCGCGGGCTGTCGCGTCGGCGGCCAAGCGGGTGACCTGCGCGAGGATCCGCACGACATCGCCCGTGAGCACGGCGCCGGAGCCGATGGTCACGGTCGTCGAGCCGGAGGTGATGGAGCCGCGGTCGTCGTTCGTGTTGTCGGAGTCCGCACCGGCCCCGGCGCCACCGGACTTGGTCTCGCTGCGGGTGTTGACCGTGCTGGCGGACTGGCCTTGCACGGTGAGGGTCCGACCGGCGGCCAAGGAGGCCCGGGCACCGATGGCGACCGACGTGGTGAAGGTGAGCCGCGCGGTGGTCTCGGCGATCTTTCCGCTGACGAAGCCGCCACCACCGGACTTGGCGGTCGCCGCCACGGTGTGGTCCGAGGACGCTGTCACGGTCAGGTCCAGGCCGGAGCTCAGGGCCGTCGAGTCACCGATGGCGACGGCGGTCATGGCGGTGACGTTGGTGTCCGCGTGCGCCTCACCGACGCTGATCCCGCCGCCACCATAGGTGTCGGCATAGGCGCTGCGGTCGGTTGCCGCGGAGGCCGTGATCGAGAGCGAGCCATCGGCGTGGATCGAGGTGGCGCTCACGGTCGTGATGACGGTGGCGTTGGCGTCCATTCGGGCGGAGGGGAAGGCGAAGTCGCCCAGTCCGCCCGTGCCACCCTTGGCCGTCGCGGTCGACCTGCCGTCGCCGACCACCGGGTATGCCGTGGCGAGCGGCATCCCGCCGGGTCCCATGAGTTGGAGGGTGGGGTTGCCCGTCGGGGCGGTCAGGTCGAGGCGCAGGGTCGCCGAGGTGAGTGCGGGACCCGAGGACAGGTCGAGGCCGAGGGTGCCGATGTAGTGGAGCAGGCCATGGTTGGCCCCGGGGTGGAGCGACCTGGTGGCGGTGTTGTTGCGGTTCGATATGACAATGTCCGGCTCACCGTTGGTGACCGAGATCGCCGGGCCGGTGGGGGTCAGGGCCAGACCGACCTGCAGACCTGCCGTGGCGGTGTCCGCGTCAACGATGTAGTAGTCCCGACCGTCGTCGAGGCCGACGAGTTCCTGGGCCAGCGTGTGGGTGGCCGAGAGACGGCCGGACCTGGACAGGGCAATGGCGACGACCGCGATGGCGTCGAAGTCGTCGGCGGTCGTGCTCGTCGTGCCGTTGTCACTGCCCGCGTAACCCACGGCCCGCAGCCAGCTGGTCGCCAACTGGATCACGTCGGCGGACTTCCTGATGACGTAGTAGGTCTGGCCGTCGTTCAGACCGATCCCGCTGCCGTGGTAGGTGACGGCGTCGCCGCTGTGGAAGCCGTGTCCGGGGAGGTAGATGTTGTCCTGGGTCGTGGCATAGAACGGTGTCGGGGTGGTGCCAGAACAGTCGGGTTGGACCATCTGTTGCGCGGCGATCTTGCCGCAGTAGTCATACGTGCCAACGTTGACGTCGACGTCCCCGGTCGAGAACTCCGGAGCGAGGCTGGCGCGATAGGTGACGAGTTGGCCGATCGTCCAGGTCCCTCCGATGCTCAGCCGCGTCGTGTTGCCGGAGCCGACGGTGAAGCTGGTGAGGAGGCTTTCCTCGGGAGCGACGGCAGCGGCATACGATCCGACGAGCCGGATCCGCAGGGGGTCGCTCTTGCCGAGGTCGGTGACATCGCCGGAGCGGGCGTTGCCCAGGAGGACGCTGCGGACGTAGTAGACGCCGTTGCCCGAGCCATCGGCCAGGACGAGGGAGCCGCCGGAGTCGAAGCGGACGGCATCGCCGGTGCGGAACTGGTGCGGGTTGGCGAAGGTGATGATGTTACGGGTGGCATCAACGGAGGCGAGGGTGAAGGTCTCGCCGAAGGTGATCGTGCCGTCGGAGCCCCGGATGGCGACGTAGGTGCGGCAGTTGTTGGCATCGGTGCAGGGCGTGAGGCCGCCGATCGCGTTGCCGCTGCTGGTGTAGGTCACCGTGTCCCCGGTCTGGACCGGGAAGTCGACGGTGATGCTGTCCGTGTCGCTGTTGACGCCGGTGATGACGCCGGTCGGGGGTGTGCCGACCGGTGTGTTGACGAGGGTGGCCGTGACGCCCACGTTGCCGGCGGCCTTCACGGTCGTCGTCGCGCCCACGGTCGCCGAGACGATGGGACGCACGGTCGACTGGGCCTGAGGGACGCCAACCGAGACCAATCCCCCGCCGTAGACCTCACCGCGGGCGTCGGCTTCGGCTCGGCCCACGGCGCGCACGTCGAGGGAGCCGGTCAGGGTGATCGCGTTGCCGGTGCCCAGGGCCACGGTCGTGGTCGGGGTGGCGGTCGCTGTCGGCTTTGCGACGGCGACGTTGACGACTCCGCCCGTGCCGATCACGAGGTTGGCCGTTGCGGCCGCACCATCCACGAGCGCCTGGACGGTGAGGTCGTGGGCGGCGATCGTGACGCTGACACCCGTGAGGGCGGTCGTCGTCCCGGTGATCGTGGAGTCCACCGTCAGTGTGGTCACGCTGAGGCCGCCGCCGCCGTAGCGGCTCGCCGTGCTCGTCGCCTGCCGGGACGAGTGGGTCGTGACACTGACGTCGCCGCCAGCCTTGATGTTGGTGCCCCTCGTGGCCGACGGGGTGGAGATGCCCGAGGAGACGGTCGTGTCGACGCGGGTCGTCACCTGCGCGGTCGCGACGGTGATCCCGCCACCGCCCGCACTGTCGAGGGTGGCGGTCGCGCTCTCCTGACCCTGCGCGTCGATGGCCAAGGAGCCCACGTCCAGGGAGGCGCCGGCATCGAGCAGTGCGCTGGTGGCCTTCCCGCCGGTGGGGTCGAGGACCTGTGCCTGGGCGTTCAGTTTCGAGATGTCCGCGACGCCGACACTGACGCTCGCCGCGGAAACGGTCGCCGTGCCGGTCGAAGTGGCCCGGACCGCCGTGGCACCACTGGTGCGCACCGTGGCGGCACCGATTCGGGCGGCGCTGCTGCCCTGGATGGTGGCCCGACTGGTCACAGTCGAGACGGACACGAGTGCACCGGCACCACCCGAGATCGTCGACGTGGCCACCCGGCCGACCGGTGCCGTCAGGGTCCCGGCACTCACCGTCAGAGCGCCGGCGTCGACCGACGCGACGTCGGCGACGTCGGCGAGGACGCTGTCGCGAATGTCGACCGTCGAGGCGAGGCCGGTCGTCGCGAGGCCGATGCTGCCCGCACCACCCTGCAGATCCGAGGTCCCCCGGAGGCCAGCAAGTGCGGTGACCACCACGGCGCCGTTGGCCGCCGTCAGGTCGGCCGACGAGCCCAGGCTGGCCGTGGTCGAGCCGTTGGCCAGCACCGTGGCGAGGACCTGGGTGGTGGCCCCCCCGAGACCGACGGCGATCGCGACGGACGTCACTTTCGAGGTGATCACCGTGCTGGTCGATGCGAGCACGGCGATGCCGGCCCTCGAGGAGGTCACCGTGGCGTCGATGGTGGCCAGGACCGTCGAGGTGACGGTGTTGGTCGCCTGGGTCGCGGCGGCGGCGGCAGCCAGCACACCACCGGATACGGCGGCCGTGTACTGCGTCGCATCGATCGTGCCGCCACCGGAGGCTCCGACACTCACCCCACCTCCGGAGATCAGGGTGACACCCTTGATCCGGGCCAGCGTCTGCGAGGTGATCGTGTTGACCGCCT
>ENA-UOWE01001699-UOWE01001699.1-activated-sludge-metagenome-genome-assembly--contig:-NODE-1699-length-26356-cov-96.884681_pt1 | contig 26356 bp, 23 predicted proteins | sample MGYA00249841_ERZ761562 | MGnify/ENA primary metagenome ERZ761562 (study PRJEB28883, sample SAMN05720200) | activated sludge metagenome | isolation source: Anaerobic digester | place: Japan...
CTTTCAGTATCCTCGAACGGATCGAAGTGGGTGAAACCCGCCTATGCCCCCCACTATAGCGGATTTCAGGGCTTTGTCAAGCCCCAATCTATCCACAGTGGGGATTTGTTAAGGTGCATAGCCGGATAGCGTCCCACCCGGCCTCGGGCGGCTTCGCAACCTCTTTTTTGCGCTAAAACCGGCCTGGTTTGCGAAAACGCACCGGCAACAAAAAACGCCCCCCTGTTATCTATACCACATCATTACAGAAGCGTCGAAACTCGCAGATCTCACATTTGGCCCGCTGCCCCGGCGGTTCCGGCATCCGCTCGCCCGCTACAATCTCCCGCATCGCGGCAAGCGCGTCCCGTACCCCCTCACGCAGTTCGGCGTTCAGGGAGACGCTGCGCGCGCGCCGTGCAGGTATGAAGTAGATAAATCCACGTTGCGCCGGCAGCCCCCACAGTTCTTCCAGCAGCATCGCATAGGCCGTCAGTTGTAACAGGATGTGCTGCCCGGCGCGCCCCGGCGAATCTTTGTACTCGACGGCAATCGCTTCATCCTGACGGCGAATCGCCAGATCAATGCGCCCGCATAAACCCAACGTCTCACTCGCCACATCCAGATTGAAATACCGCTCCCCCTCTGTCAGCCCATAGGTGCGCAGGCTGCGTCGCCGCTCGCGATCTTCTTCGTCATCCTGCGCCAACCGGCCTTGCTCCATCTTGAAGGTGACCGGGCGAATCGTCGGCAGACAATACCGATAGTATACGATGCGTGAACAATAGGCGTATTGTTTGAGATCACTGACCAGGAGCATCGCCGCCTCCCCTCGCTTCATTATGCTACCCAGCTCGTTCCTCATCCAGAGGCAGAGGTGCCCGGAGATTTCCCTTGTCCCCCTGTCTCCCCCTCTTCCTCTTTCCCATTCCCACTCGCCTGCCGGGGCTGTTGGATCACTTCCAGACGGGCCTGCCAGTCTTTTTCACAACACGGAAACAGTTGGATTTTGCCGGCATGCTTGCCCAGACGTTTGCGCATTTTCGCCATCATCTCTTCTTGATGGACGCGCCGCAGGTCCCCGCTGAACGCGCTGTATTGAATGCGCTCCAGGCCGTAATCGGCACAGATGTCGGCGATCTTGGTGCGGATGCGATTGCTGGGGATGTCGTACACCACTACGATCTGCATCGCTTCACCATCCGGATTTGAAGGGTTGATAGGCCGCGCGTTCTCCACGCAAGAAGCTGCCCACATGGCGCGCCTGCGATTGTAGAATCCAGCGCAGTTTTTGGCGTTTTCCTTCGTAACGCTCACCGCTCTCCTCGATCCGCTCCAACACCCGTTCGGCGAGCGTCCGGCGTGTCTCCATTTCCAGACGGCCCTCTGCATCCTGCTTCAGGGCCACGCCCTGCCCGATGAGGCCCAACAGGGCACGATCTACCACCGGCGCGCGGAATTCCTCGATCAGGTCGAGCACCAGGCTGGGCTTGCCGGGGCGGTCAACGTGGATGAAACCCGCGTAAGGATCAAGCCCGGCCAACAAGATCGCGCGCTCTACCTGTCCGTAGAGGATGCCGTAACCGTAGTTGAGCGCCGCATTGAATGGGTCGGTGGCGCCACGCCCTTCACGGCCGGGCCAGCCCAACGTCGGCGGAACGACCTGCCGGACACCTTCCCAATAGGCTTGCGCCGCGCGCCCTTCGATGGAGAGCAGTTCCGCGCGGCGCGTCTCGCTGTTCAAGTCCTGATTCACGGCACGCCAGGCGTCCACCTCTTTGATGTGCGCTTCCACCTTAGCAGCGGCTGCCCGCAAGGCGGTGTAACAGTCGGGATCCTTCTCTTTGCGATTCTTGGCGATGTATTTGAGCAACTGAGCCTGATTCTGGATTTTGCCGATGGCGAAGCCGGCGGCCAATATCGCCCCGCGGGTATCGCTATAGGCGATGTATTGCGCGCGGCGTGTCTGGACCGTGCCGCTCAATCCCGCCGCATACAGGGCCGCGTAAGGCTCGCCCCGCGAGGAGAGGCAGTAGACGGGAATGCCGTTTTCGGCGCACAGCCGCAGCGCATCGGATGAGAGTGAGACGCCATTGCTCAAGATGAGCACATTTTCCAGGGTGAGGAGGGGCGCTTCGGCTATCAAATCACCTTTCACCTTCACCTGCAGCCGCTCGCTGTGTTTGCCCAGGAAAGAACCGTATTGGTCTATGATCAGGTTTTGGACGATGGACATAGTTACCTCGGTAGATATGGAAAGTGGATCATCTGCTTTGCTACAACGCACCCCCGCGCGTTTGGCCTCAGATCGGCACGGTCTTCCGACGCCAACTCATACAGATGGAGCGCCCCGGGATACGCCTCGAACCGCCGGCAAGTTTCTGCCTTTACCCGCTCCGGCCCTGTCTTCCCCCACGCCTCAAACCCCATCTCCATTCTCCATCCTGTACCACCCATTCCCCTTGACCGCATCCTTCCCCACGTGGGTGAACTGTCCCCACAGCAGCCAGGGCAAAAATGGCATCCAGTCTTCTGCCTGCAAGGTCACCCGTCCCACCAACCCGCCCAAAGGGGATTCGGCGTGACGGCGGGTGGAATAGCTGCGCAGTTCTTCCCAGGACAGTCGTTGCTCGACCACCCGCACGGCCTCCGCCTCTGCCAGCAATGCCGGGAAATCCACATCCAGAGGGGTATCGCAAAAAGCCCCGCTGAGGCTTTCCAGGCGTTCCAACAGCCGCTGCAAGAACGGGCGGAAGCGAAACGTCTCCGGCTTGAGCAACTGTTCGCGCTCGATGAGGCGGGTGGGGGTGAGGAAGTGAAACGTGATGCGTGAAGCGTTGAGCGCGATCTGAGACCCGGCCCGCTCCTGAATCTGTGCGTGCGTGATGGGCACATCGGGCACCTGCACCATCCTCTCGCCGGAGCGCAGGACGGGTTGGCGCTCGCCGGTGAGGGGATTTTCGGCCCACACTTCGCGCACGGTCAAACGTCCACGCCGTCGGCGGCCGTCGTACTGCTCGTACTCGCGTCCCAGGCCGCCCTTCTCGAACTCCTGCAAAGCCAGCACCACGTAAGGGAACAATTGCAGCGCCTGCGCATACAACGTCAGCCCAAAACACAACCGTTCTCCCGGCTCATACCGGAACACCCCCGACCCATCCTCGCGTTCCCAGAAATGCCCGGCAGAATGGAGGAACGAGGATGAAGGAGAGGACAACGCTCCATTCAGCAACGGCGGCTGCACCGTGAACGGTCTGGGGCGATCCTGTCCGCGCGCGTGATTGGGATCCAGCGTGCTGACCAGCGTAGCGACCGGGCACGTCGTCGCCAGCGCGCAGGTACTGCACTCCACTTCGCGCTGGCGGGCGAACGCACAGAACTTGCGGCGCAGCGCGTGGAAGAGCGCGCCGCGCAGCGCCGAACCTTGATGTTCGTTCAACTCAACAACATCACGCGCCTCGGCGACGAAGCGCATGCGATGGGCGGTGAAGTGATGCATGGGTATATCTCCGAGTCTATTTTTGTGGATCTCCGCTCAAAAGCATTTAACCTATGCGATATGCTTCCATGTTCCCATTTGGGTTACCTCGAACGTTGCATTGTGCTGGAGTATAGCGCCGGGCATCCAAAAGACTTGAGCAGGGGTCAACGTCATCCCAAATTGCTGGCTATCGCGGCGTGTCTCGCGTCCGATCAGTGGTTCAATTTGTCCACTGGCCTCTACTCCATTCACAAACGCATGAGCCTGCAGGGAGTTCTGCACCTTAAGGGTGACCCGCGGGCGCGCGGCGTTCAGGTCCCAACCGTCTATATTTCCCGGCCCAAACTTGATCAGACGCAACTGCCCAAACCCATAGCGACGCTCGCCACCCACTTGCAGATCGCCCAACCAGGTGTGCCAGGCTGGCTCTGCGCCCAGGTGGACCTGGGCCTCCGCATCCAGAAAGACATCACCACCGATAGCAGTGCGCGTGCCGTCGGGATAAGCATACGGCGCGATGAACTCTACCTCGTGCAGACTGCCATCTTCAGCGGAGGTCATAGATGGGTCCAGGGCCGTGGTCACGTGAGCGTTCAGGTAGCGACGTTCAAACTTGGTGGCAGCGTACTGCCCGTAGCACAGTTGCCTATCCCGATAGTGCGGGGTAAGCAATGAGCCGTTCTTCTCAACAAACCAGTAGCCGAAGGCGCAATGGTCCCTGACCCAATCCCCGACGGTCTGATAATCATCCGGGCGTTGCGCCTTAAGCACCTCTTTCGCAAAGCCGCGGCGGGTGAGGGCCTCGGTCACCGCGCCCCAGAGGTTGCGGGCGGGGATGTAATAGCGGGTCCGCTGCACGTTGCCGACTTTGTGGTAACCGATGTGCAGCGGGCTGCGCAGTTCATACGTGACGCGAAACATCTGCCAGGTCATGGTCACCTCCATCATCCCAGCGCCTTGGCGTGATAGCGGGCGTAGATAAGGGCCTGCTCCAGCAGGCGTTTGGCGAGGAGAAGTTGATCCAGATCAGTGGCCAGGTGGTCGCGAACGGCCTGAAGTGGATCAACGGCGTTCTGGAAGGCCTCAATACGGGCCTCTCTGAACAGGGAAGCGGCCTGCTCTTTGAGTTTGTCAGCGCCCGGCTTCTCACGTTCCCCTCGCGACACCTGATACAGGAAGAAGGCATAGACGCCGTCCTCCTGCAAGATGCCCAGGGATTTGGTGATGTGGTTCTCAGCCTGCTTTTGGATGGCCTGATGGACTTGCTCGGCGATTTCCCAGCCGTATTTGGCACACAGTTGATCCAGATTCACTGCGCTCATTGCCCACCTCCCGCGTTCAGGTTGAGCACCCGTAGCCGGCCCATGCCGCGCGTGCTCATCCCGCCGATGCCGAGGGACTCAAATAATCGCAACCCATTTTCTAGCGTCGCTTTCACAGTTGCCTTGCCGCCATTATCTTTCAGCGGTTCTTGTCCAGCAATCTGGTAGTAGTGAGGATCGCTCACCACGACCTCAAAATAGAACACACTGGAGCGGGGGATGGCCTCATAGGTATAGAGCGCGCCTTCGAGGGCGGCGCCGGTCTGCGGGTCAATGCTCACCGAGGTGCGCACCTCCAGGTTGTCGTTGACAATGTGGCCGAACATCTTATCGGAGACCAGCACAGCGCGGTTGAGAATTTCCTGCGGAACATTGGGCAGTGTGAGTGTGAGGCCGCTGCCGGCTACATCCAGCATCAGCCAGCCCAGGTTGAGCTCGCCGCTGACTTTGACGCCGCTGGCCACGCGCACCTGATCATCCTGCGGCTCCGATTCGGTATCGGTAATCTCCAAATCGCGCAGAACGCTGGGGCAGGTCACCCACACCGGCCCCGCCAGGGAGTGGACGGGGAAGAAAACCAGGCGCGCATCCGAGAACTGCGCCAGGCCCTGAAAACTGCCGCCGCTCGTGCCTTTGGCAAAGCCGAAGGTGACGCAGATGGGGCAATCGGGCTGGCCGCAGTGGCCCCCCTGCCCGGCACACTGCGGGAACTTGGCGTTCTCTTGCATCGCGGCGTAGGTGCGGCAGGCGCCAGCGATACTCGTGCCGGGAATCTTGGGGAGATTGGTCCCCGGCTCGCGGACGATGGACATATCCACGCGCCCCAGGTGCATCCCGCCCGTGCCGACGTGAATCGGGTCCAAGGCCAAAGCAAAGTATTCGATCATATTTGGTTTGTAAGCCATGTCAGTCCTCCTTACTTGACTTGATCTTTTGCTTGAGAATATGCAGATAGAGTTCCAGGCAATGGAAGAACCGCCCGCTGAGGACGTCTTCCGGCGTGACCACGTGAGGGTTGTTTTGCGCGTCCCTGCGGTCAAACAGGCCGGCCTCTTTGAGGGTCGTCCGGACCAGGTTTTCAAATTCCTGGCCCGTCTCCCACGATTCCCGCTTGCTCTCCAGCAGGGCCCACACGCCGTGCAGGCCGGTCTCGGTGATGCCGCTTTTCTGCAGGTCCTCCCACATTTTCACCAGGCGGGGCAACTCCTCCAGCAGGAGCACATCCTGCGCCGGATCAAAGGCAAAGCGCCGCGCGGTGTGGTCCAGCCAGAGGTAGGCAAAGCGGGAGGGGGTCACGCGCACCGCCTCACCCGCTTGCAGCGTCTTGACGTGAACCCACCACACGCCATCTCGCTCAAAGCAATGGGTGTGATGCGCCGCCAGCGTCCCGACGAACTCGAAGTAGGGATACCAGACATCTTCGGTAGTTCCGTCCCCCATCACAATCGGTACTTGAAGCGTGATGTGCTGGCCCTTGCATGCTAAATCCAGCGTCACTTTTTGCCCATCATTCTGCGGCGGCTTCGCAATCTGCCATTCATCATTTGCATATTCGCCCTTCGCCATCCTTCTCCCCGTCTCTATCACGGCCAGAAGCGGGGTCTTGCGTGGGAAGAAGACGACGCCCAGGAAGAGCGGCAGGCGATTCTGCACTTTGCCGAATTGCTTTTCATACTCGCCGCGAATCTTCTCGGCAATTTCCAGCGCATCGGCGGCGGGGACGAGGGCCAGGAACTGGTCTGGCGAGGCCAGCAGCGGGAGATAGGGCGCGTAGGCGCCCATATCACCCGGCACCATCACGCCCTGCACGGTGAAGGTGATTTTGCGAGAGGGATCATCCGGTTCAGTGACGGCGATTTCCGCTCCCCGTTGGAGTTCCCCCACCCCTTGCAGGTTGCTGATGGTGACAAAATACTGACCTTGCGCCTGCCAGAGCAAACTGATTGCCTTGCCGTTGACCACACCGTCGTAGGGTACATTCTCTTTCCAGCCTGTTTTCCGGTCTGGAATCACCAGCCGGCGGGCGCAGCGCACCGCGTCTCCCTTGCTGTAGTCGTGCCGGGCCAGAATCTCCTGCTCCACCGTCTCTGCCCAGAAGCGCCGACAGGTCTCCCAGACGCGACGCAGGCGAGCGGGGGAGGGGTTCTTCGGCACAAAAGCGTTACTGGCGGGGTCAGCCTTCACCAGCATCGTCTGCACCAGGTCGCCGGAGAGCCAGTCCTCCAGCCTGAATTTGCCCACGATGAGCGCGACACGGCCGTTGGCGTCGGCGAGTTCGTCCATCCAGATGGTCTTCTGGGGATTCTGTTTCCACTCGGCAATACGAGATTGGCGGCGCTGTTCGCAATGTTCGCAGGCTTCCCGGCCCTCTTCCATCGGGCGCAGGCGGCAGACGGGACAGATTTCCCATCTGCCATCGCCGACCGTCTCCCACTGCTGTTGCCAGCAGGTGCTCAGGTTCTGGCTATCAAAGGGCTGCGCCAGGGCTTCCAGGGCCTCCCGGCGCGCTTTGGCCAGAATGCCTTTGAGTTGCTCGGTGGCCGTTTGCCCATCCCCCACCGTGACGGCGATGCGCGGGGCAAGTTCTGGTTCAATGGTTTCAATACGGCGGCGGATCTCCTGCGCCAGGTCGGCGGGCAGGTCCAGGTCGGGGAAGGTGAAGTAGATGCCGGTGGTATCGCGATAGACCTCGTTGCCGAGCGGGTATTCTTCTTCCACCAGTTTCTTCACCGCCTCGCACGCCTGCTCCACCGCGCGCTGGTAGCCGAGCAGATCGGCGATTTTGACGGCTTTGGCATAGAGGCCGAGCACGTCAAAGTTGACGCGCAGCAGGCGCCAGTGAAAGTCGTGATCAATAATCTTGTCTTTCCAGCTAAGCCAACCGCGAATATTGGGCTGTGTTCCGGTGAAGACAGCCCCCGCCAGCGCTGTTTTGAACAGTGAGGCCACAATTGCTGACCAGTCAGCCAGGCTGACTTCATTGGTCGGGCGGCGTGTGTCTCCCAAGCCGTACTCGAGAGTCTCTAAAATTTTCTTGCGCGTCGCCGCCAAATTACTGCTGTCAATTGCAAGGGTTGACAGACGCGTATCCAGGCTTTTTTGTGGATCGCCCAAAACAAATGCTTGCTGTTCGTATCCGAAGGCATTACTTGTTAATACATCGGGCAAAGGCTGCACCCCGCCAATGGGGTCTTCCTTATCCACGTGGGCTACACTATGGCAAACACCCAGCAGAGCAGGTAACCAACCGTCCTTTCCATCCAGCAGTTGACTGCGGCTCTGATGTATAGCAAAGCCCGGCATTCCCAGCATGATAAGTTCGGCGAGAGAGTAATCCTGGTTAAGCACACTGACACGCAAAGTTTCAAGGCTCTCTTTCAACGCTGTAGGAAGGAAATCAGCGGCTTTAGGCGATCTTGCGTTGAGCACGTTGTTTACGATGTCCGGCTTTCTGATGTTTGCTGCTACGTGACTTAATCTGACAACTTGTTGGGGATTATCCACCACCACCTTGTATCCGTCATCGTTTGCCCATTGATTTTGGCCGCTTACATGCTTGATATGCGCATCGTTCAACTTCCCCACATCATGCAGCAGCGCAGCCACTTCCGCCAGGAGCAGGGCCTCGCGATTATTGTTATCGACCAGGGGTTGGAGAGAAGGCAGGTTACTCATGGGCAGCCTCCGTCAATTTTTTAACTTCATCAACCAGTTGCGCAAAAGAATCAAACGTTCGCGTGAGCCAGGTTGGTTGAGGTACCTCGGCAGGCGCTTGCGCTTCAGGCTGTACAGGCGGCTGCTGTGCCAATGCTTTACCCTCGCGCTCCCACCACTTTTTGGCCTTATCATATTCCTGGCGGTCCGCCTTCTTCATGGCTTTCAATTCGGCGTCGCTGCGTTCGTGGAAGGTGCCATCCGGATTCAGGTATTCGTCCTTGAGTTTGCCAGGGGCTTGCAGATATTTGGGCAACTGTTGCACAGTGGTTGACGGCGTGGCAATAGGCTGCGCAGGCGTTTCTTCGATGCGCACCTGGAAGAAACCATTCTCCACCGCTTCACGAGCCGTCCCGTAGCCGCTGGAACGCTTGGCGGAGAAGCCGTAGGTGAGCATCATTTCCTTCACCGCTTCGGCGACCAATTGAAGGTCTTCAATTGCCTGTTGGCGGATTTTTTCTTCTTCCTCGCCAATCAGGTCAAACGGTACGTACAGCAGCGAGAAAGTGCCCTTTGCGCCGGTGGGCACGCATTCAAACAGGATAGGATTTTTTCCCACACGTCGTTTACGGTCATGGGGATTGATGATTTCCAAGGCAGTCTGGGTAAAGAAAGTGGGGTAGAAGTACAATCGCCCGGCTCGTCCGCTCTCTTCCCCGCGAATCTCCCCAAACAGCCACTGCATTTGCTCTTCATCCTGTTTGTCATGCCCCATTTGCCATAGCGCCGAATACAAATTGCCTTTCCATGCTGTTGAACGCACCATTGGTAGGCCAAATACCTTATCTCGCACAATAGAGTTGTCTATGATGTAAAGAGGGTTGTCATCTTTAGAGATATAAGGGCTGTCAAGGGTAAAAGTAAATTGCAGAAACCAGGAGGCGAAAGGCAGGAAGCTGACGTCAACTTTTGGCCTGGCAATTATCTCCCATACTTCACCGCCGGTTTCAGAGAGAGTTACTCTCGCAGATTTTTTGTTCCATGAAGAACGAAGAGCGTCTGCGTCCTTTTTATTTCCATCTGCAATCAGCCGATGATAGCGGACTGTGAATTCATCGTTAGTTTGTGCGTTGCCGTCCGGCTTATCCAGTTCGACAAAATAATCAAAACTCATTTTGTACCTCCTGCCAGGATGTCTTTGCCAAACGTGCTTGATACGAGTTGTGCCTTGTCGCCAAAAGCAAACCTCATATATTCTTCAACCAGGTTCTTCAGCGCCTGTATATCTGACAATTTATGCCTGATTTCATGAGGTAAGAAGGTCCAGATACGCAATATGTAGATCCCTTGCGCAGCAGATTTTTGATAAGGCATTCCAAAGAAAACCCGGCTGGCTGTGCGGAGTTCATCATCAATACTATTTGTGTTTCCTCCGCTTCCCCATTGTGAGCGGGGGCCAAGGAGCCAATCGAGTTCTTCCAGGGCTTTCGGATTTTTGGTTTCCTTCCATCCTTCGCCTTTCAGCCATTGCCGCATTCCAAATTTACCTGAGCCTTTGTAACGTAGATCAAAGGCGCAAGGGATGTAACGCCTTTCCTGTTGCATTCGAAATGTACCTACGTGGCTCTCCTTTTGCATGAAATTTCCAAGAGCGTTTTCATAAATTTCAAACGTCATGCTGACAAAGTTGCTCATGTTATACGGCGTATTCACTGTTGAGCCGCTGGAACGCAGGAATCCTTCCTGGATTTTTGTTTTCAATTGCGCCAGTCCGCTCTCCAGAGAAATATCGCTCAGTTCTGGCGGGAAAACAAACTGCCCAAAGCCGTGTTGAAGCCTAGCACCAATACCACCGTATTCAGCAGCAATGTGCAAAATAAGGGCTATCTGGCTTATGGCATAGTCGGCATCGTAGCGCCGAGGAATGAGTTGAAAGGTCAGTGTGCCATAAGGCACCTGGAGCGAGTCAATGTTCTGATTATCGCCGCCAAAGACACGTTTCAGCCAGCCCTGATTCATTTTGAGAGTTGTGCGGAAGTGGAGCGGAGTCATTGGTACTTTAATTGCCCGCAATTGAAACAAGCGCGCCCAGCCAGTTGCGCCAAAGAGATAGCACACGGGGCATACGGTATGCAGACCGGCCTGGATAGCCTCGGTCTCACCCTTTCCATCTTTTTTGGCTTGTTCGTAGGCCTTTGTGTCAAACTCGCAACGCGCTTCTGGATCATCGCTCGTCGGGTCGCAGGCATACCCGCCCAGCCCGCGCACCAGGGCTTCGTACCACCAGCGCAGGCTGCCGATCAGCCCCGTCTCGTGCAGGCGGTCACAGGTCGGATCCACGCCGCCGGTCCACAAAGGGGTAAGGGTTCTCAAGTGAAGATGTAGATCACTCATGCAGGCCTCCTTTTACACTGCTTCAAACGGTTTTGAATATAGTTTATTCCAATCTTCTCCAATTGCCAACTGCCCCTTAGCCACTATCCTGTACATCCCATTCCCCTTCACCGCATCTTTCCCCACATGGGTGAACTATCTCCACAGCAGCCAGGACATCCAATTAAGCGTTCTCCATCGCTTCGCGCACATACTCTTCCACCGTGGTAGGCGGGGCGAGATGGTAGATGTTGTCAGCGTTATCTCGATCTGCGTGCCACTTGGCCGGATTCCGTCGGATGTATTCACGAATGGCCTTCAATTCTCGCTCGTCGCGGACGATGTGCTCATAATAGTTGCGCTGCCAGAACTTGGCCCGCCGCGTTGGATCGTGAATCCGAATCCAATCGAAATACACCTTGAAAACCAGCGATTGGAAGGCGCCCACCACATCACCCACCCGGGGATTCAAATTCACTCTTTGCGGTTCCGGGATAATCCATTTGTCGGGTGGGGCAACCGCATCCGGGCAACCGGTAGGGGCAGGGCTTGCCCCTGCCCCATTCGGGGCAACCGCACCCGGGCAACCGGTAGGGGCGGGGCTTGCCCCTACCCCTGCCCCTACGTCAACGGATCGAATCCACAGAATAAAATGTACGTGATTGGGCATAATGACAAATTCATCCAACATTACGGTGGGAAACCATCTTGGCAAGACATTCCAAACATCCCGAATGATGCCAGACACAACCGGATCATCCAAAACACATTCACGCCTCTGCGTACAGATGGTAATGAAATACGCTCCCGACGATCTATAATCGTACCCCTTCAATCGAATTGACCGACGATGGTGTTTCTGTGGATCATATTTTTTCATTGTCGAACCTCCTCGTCTCAAGGCAATTGAGGACCCGTAGGGGCAGGGCTTGCCCCTGCCCCATTCGGGGCAACCGCACCGGAGGCAACCGCGAGGATTGCCCCTACATTCCCTGCCCCGTTGGGGGCAACCGCGAGGGTTGCCCTTACATCCCCTGCCCCGTTGGGGGCAACCGCGAGGGTTGCCCCTACGTCCGATCAACGCGCGTGTATAACGTGAAGGACTTGCTGGCGCGTATCAGACGATACGGCAACACAATCGGTCGCGTGATGCGCTCCTTGCCCACCCGCACCTTTTCCCCGCTGTAAATGTTGGCTTTGGCGAAGGTCAACGGCGGCAAACAATCATCCAACGGCTGCAGAGTCCCCTCTATCGGGAAGGAATCGGCGACCGTAGTGGCCTCCACGAATCCCGGCGGCAACGTCTCGGCCCGGCCCGGCGGCTCTATCAACTGCACAAAACCGCCGCGTTTGCCCAGATAACTGATGTTCACCAGCAGGTCGCACAGCCAGTCGCCAGGCATCACCTCGTTCCCACCCAGCGCGATCCCCAATGGCCCGACCCATTGCACATACTCCCGGTAACCGATGGTCTTTTGAAACGGCCCGGCATCGGGGCTGGCGAGATCGGCGACGTTACGGCGTGGGCGCAATACCTTTTGGAACAAATTGGTGACGACGACCTGTTCCGCCGGGCGCAGCGCCACACGCAAATCGCGGATGGCGGGCCACCACTGCTCTGCCTGGGCCACACCCGCCGTGCGACAGGCAGCATCCAGCAGCGCCATTTTGACGGCATACGGCGTGGGAACCAGAAGCGTCTTGCCGCCGGAGGCCGTCGCCGCGCTCATCTTGAGCGAAAAGAGCGTCACGGCTTCATACTCGGCGATCCACCACATCGCTCCTCCTACGCCAGAGCCAGTGTGTAGGGCCTGGCCTGCTGAATCAGTGCCGCCATGATCTCGGCAAACTCGCCCATCGAGGCAAAACGCTTGACCTCGATCGCACCGGGGCGCAGTGTGTTGAGCGCGGCAGCCACCCGCTCGACATCGGCGACAAAGTCGGCCTTGAGCGGCGAGAGACACGGCGCAGGCACGACATCACGGCTCAATGTGATCACCCCGCCCAGGTCTACGATGTGCGGATTCTGCGTCGAGCGCATCGCGCCGGCCGGTTCCACGAAGGTATACAGCACGCTTTCCAGCAATGCCTTGAGACGGGCCGTGCGCTGCGCCTCATCCACTGCATACCGCTGCGCTAGATCGTTGAAACCGATGCGCGCCGTCTCCAGATTGAGCACGATGGCATAGATGCCCGACGAAGCCGGACGGTGAAAGATCGCCTGTCCGATGTTGGCCGCGCGGCTCTCGTCGCCTTCGGCCCGCTCTCGCGCCCCCGCGCTGCGGTCGCTGACGTACTTGACGTGAAAGTAGGTGTCCGTTTCCACGTACTCTGGCACGCCGACCACCCAACCGAACTCCACCACGCTCTTGCGCGGCAGTGATAGCCCGCCGGATGTGACCAGGATGCCTTCCAGGTCGGTCACGGCGCATCGTTGCAGAATGACATCGAGCCTGGCCGGGTCGTTGGTCGCCGCGCCAAGCGCCGCCTGCAACTCGCCGCCGGCGTCAATGTCAAAGTTCACGCGGTTGGCGTTGAACGTGCGCGCGCCGTCGGAAAGCGGCAGTCCCGCCGCCACTGCCAGCCGGTGCAGGTGCTCGGCCTGAATGTGCTTGAACATATCGCCGGAGACGGCGTTGACGTTATGCAACTGCCCGTCCGCGCCGATGATGTTCACCATGCGCGTCTGAATCTGATTGCCCTCGCCGCCCTCGTTGTTGAGCGAGTGCATATCCAAAATCGCCTGCGCCGAAATCGCCACCGAGTAAATCCCTTTGTCTGTCATCGTAAAATTCTCCTTTCTCGATTCTCGATTCTTTATTCTTCCTCTTCGCCTTCGCCTTCTCCGGCGTCGGCCTCGAGCAAATCCTCAATCTCTTGAGGCTCGCCCTCACCCACGTCCTCATACGGCGGACGGGCGTAGCCATAAGCCACCAACAGGTTACACACCACCTTGGAGCCAAAGCGGTCTACCAGTTCTGTGAGCGCGTCAATGTCGGTGGTAGTAATGTTCTTGCGAAATGGATTGCGCTTATTCTCGCGCAGTTGGGCATTTTCGGCGTTGTACAGGTGGATGAATTCGGCGATCTCGGCCAGAAAATCCGCCGGATAGGCCGCCTTGCGCGCCAACTGCTGCCCCAAACCATAGCGCACGTCTACCACCGGCTTGTTGCCGCGCGCCTTGCGCCCCTGCGGCACAACCGTGCTGTGTCGGATGGCGTAGGCGATGTTCTGAAAGCCTTCGTTCTGAAGGATCTGACTGAATACAGATTGATTTTTGCCTTCGCTGTTCATAAAAAGCACCTCCAAAGTTGTGGTTGTAAATGGGCGCACATATCTGCGCCGGTCATACTGTTGCATCACGAAACCGCTGTAGGCGGTCGTGAACTCGAAAAACGGCGTCAGGTCATTGCCGCACAGGAAATCGCGGTAGCAGCGCAGCAGCTCGAATTGATCGCCGCGCGCCTCGTCCAGATTGCGCACGATGGACAAGTGCTCGTCCAGCGCGGCGCTCAACCCGGCAAGGTCTTCCCTGCGGCGCGGGTAAACCCAGCGCGGCAGGTTGAGCATGGCGATGTTCATCACCGCCGGTGACTGGCCCAGGCTCTTGTAGAACGCCGTCTGCATTCCGCTCACCAGGTCGCCGGGCCGTTTGCCGAACAGCTCCATTTCCTGATCTTCGGTTTTGGCTTCCTCGTAATGCTTGAGGAAAGCCTGGGTGTAGCGCAGCGTCGCCAAAATATCCAGCTTGACCGGCGTGGCGCTGCCGACCATGGCCTGGCGGAAATGCCCCATCACCTCCTGATGGCGGCCCCAGTCCAGGTGCACCGGGCAGAGCACATAGGTCTTGCGGTCTTTGGCGTTGCGCGGGTCGCTGGGGTTGGACACAATGCGCGTGATGCCGCCGTGGAACAGCCCGGCGAATTTGAGCCATTCCAGCAGCCAGAAGCCCTTGAGATTGCCCGGCGGACGGAACTCGGCTTTGGGCGCGTTCGTGCCCTTGCCCTGCGCCGGGTTGAGCAGTTGACTGGCCGTGGCTTCTTTCGGTTTGGCCCATCCGCGCGCCTTGCAGACCTTCGCCCAGGCCGCCTCCGCGCCGTCCACGTCGTTGGGCGTCTGCGCCGTCATGGACAAGAGCACCTGGAGCAACTCTGGGAATGCCTCGCGCGCCTGCCACCACTCGGCTTGCAGGCTGTTGTAGGCTTGCAGCGCGCCGGGGTTAATCGCACGAAAGGTGTCCCAATCGCTGCGCGGCCCTTCCGGCCCCTGGATCTCGTGGTTGGCAACGCGCCTTTTGTCCTCAGGAGAGAGCGCCTTGCGCCAGTCGAAATAGGCCTGGTTCTTTTGCTTCTCCGCCTCATAGTCCACCACGATCTCACCGCCCGGCAGGTCGGCGGGTTCGAGCGATGTGCCTTTAACCACCTTCCGTCCGGCCTTCTTGTCCCACGTGATAAGGAACGGCGCACCGACGAAGAAGCCGCAGTCCGCCACCCATTCCTGCCGCAGCCCCGGCTCGCACACCACGGCGAAGGCCAAACCGCGGTCTTCCAGCCGCACCCGGGCGCGACCGGCGGCGATGGTATTGACCACGAACGCCAGCCCGAACGCGGCCAGGTTGTCGGCAAACGTATTGCTGGATTTTTCTATGAAATAGGTTGATTGAAACACATTGCTTCCTCCTTAAAATTTCGATCGTTCAATCAGTTGCCTTGAAGTCTGCTGCGTGGTATACTGATTATATCTTATCCGCCTGCCGATGCCGTTTGAAGATACGCTGGCGGTTACGACCGAAGGTGAAAGAATATGACACCTGACACGAAGGGTAAAACACTGCGCGAACAAACGGGGCGGTACGTGGTAGATACCCTGAACCAACCCGTCGGGGTGCTGTTGACGCTCGAAGAATACGAGCACTATCTCGACCTGCTCGACGACGAAGAAGATAGCCAGGACGAAGAGTTGCAGGCTCGCTTGACCCTGGCGGCTGCACCCCAGGCCGATGGCGAGCGACTCTCCTTGCGCGACTATCTCCGTCAACGCCCCCCCACCGATGTCTCGCTACAAAGTTGAGTTCCTCGACCGCCGCGCACAGCGGGAGTTGGACCGTGTCCCCGAACCGGATTACGGCCGCGTTGCTGCCGCGCTTCTCAGGCTCGAGGAGAACCCGCGCCCGCCGGGGTGCCGCAAGTTGCGCGGCCTGGAGGGTTGGCGCGTTCGAGTCGGCAATTGGCGCGTGATCTACCACATCAACGACTCGCAACAGATCGTCACCATCGTGTCCATCAAACGCCGCCGCGAAGATACCTACCGCTAGGCACGTCATACTCGTTCCCTCGTCCCGCGTGCTGTCCCTTCCTGGTCGGCGCGGCGCAGCGCGCGGGCCAGCAGGGTATACGCCAGCCAGCCATAACGATCTTCCGGCCCTACCACGGCGACAGGCTGTTCCTGCGCAATCCGGACTTTTAACCGCGAAATGTCTACCTTTTCTTGCACCTCCTTTGGCAACAATTCCAATGTGGTTTGAATCTGCATATCCGCCTGCGCCCCCAGGGTATAGGGCGCGGCGTTGCCGGCAAACGGGGCGTGGTGGCGGGCGATGGCCGTGAGTGCGGCGCGCGTCAACGGTTCGTTGCCTTCCAACGCCTGCGCCAGGATCGGCCCGACAGCTAACGCGCTTTCCCCGGCGTGGTTGGGTTTGGGGACGCGCACGGCCTTGGCGGCCGCTTTGTGCCGTGGATTGATCGGGTCGGAATCGGTATGCGCGGCGGCAAATGTGGCCGGGATCGGCCTGCCGATCTGTTTCTGGTAGGCGTGCGCCCAGGCCTGCCAGCCCTGGCTCAGTTTCCCCACGTCGTGGAACAGACAGACCAGCCAGGCCGCCCACAGCACACTGCCGTCCGGCCAGCCAGCAGTGCGCTCCAGCGCCGGGGCCGCGTAACGCAACTCGGGCAGTGCCAGATCACAGAAGGCTGCCAACACGTGCCGGGCGTGGTCGGCGTAGGACTCCAGGCGGTAGTACGGCCCTTCCCACGTGCGTTCCTGTGCGTCCGGCGGCAGTGTGGAGGCAAAGCCGGTATCGCCCCGGTCGCCTACGAATCCCTCGTCGGGCAGGTAGCCGGCCAGTGCCGGATTGACAACCAGCACGTTCGCGGCGGCCAACAGACTCCTGTCCGAAAGATTTTTCCACCCATAGTTGCTCTGGCCGGTTTCTTCGATTGACGACTTGTCCTCAACCAGATATTTCACGCGCCAATCCACATCCACGTCGCGTTCCTGCCACTGCGTAAACAGTCCATATAACGTGCTGCGTGGCAGGCTAAAGCCGGTCGCGCCATAGGGATTGTTGAGCAGTGCATCGGGATCGGGATGGATCAGCACCAGGCGACTGTCGGCATCGCGCACCAGCAAGCGCGAATCGCCCGGCTGAGGTTTGTCGCGCAAGGCGCGGTGAATGGCCTCCACGCGCAAGGGGGCACCCGCCGATAATCCCTCCAGCACAGTCCGGTCGCGCGGCGCAGCCACTGCATTGACCAACGCCTGCTCCTGCTCAAACCTGAAGACTTGCCCATCGTGCGCTTTCAGCCACTCCAACGCGGCCTTCATCTCCCCAACCCAGGCGGGATCATGCTCACCGTCCTGGGTTTCGCGCCCGTATGGAGCATAGTGCTCGACCGGATATACGATCACCTCGCCTTGCTCGCCGGGGAAACGAGCACAACGTCCGGCGCGTTGGATCAACGAACTGGCCGGGGCCAGTTCCGTATGTAACCGTTCGCAGGTGATGTCCACGCCAACCTCGATGGCCTGAGTTGCCACCGCGATCACACTGCCGCTCTTGTCGGCCTCTTTGCCAAAGCGGCGGTGCAATTCTGCCTCGATCCTGCCCCGGTCTTCCGGCAAGAAGCGGCTGTGGAGCAGCAACAGGTCAATGTTCAGGCCGCCCTCCTGAATCCTGTCCCGCAGGTCACGGTAGAGTTTTTGCGCGCCTTGCACGGTATTGCACAACGCCAGACTGCGCGACCGATGAACCGCCAACACGGCCTCGGCAGACAGGAACGTATCGGCCACACACCAGACGCGCTGGCGGAGCGCGGTCGCGCCGTTGCGCATTTCAATGGCGCGAGCCTCTTCCGGCGGAAGCAATTCAACCTCCGCGTTCAAATCCTGTGCCAGCGTGTCGAGCATATCGCGGCTGAACGTTGCCGTCATCACCAACACCGGCGCAAGTGTGCGCAGTTGCTTGAGCGCGTAGAGCAGCGATGGCAGCGTGGAATCGGGATCAAGCAGGTGAAACTCATCGCAGACGATGTACGCCCCGACCAGCGCGCCGGCGTTGAGGTTGGCCCATCGCTGCGGCAGACTGTAAGGCATCGTCAGGTAGCTGCTGAGAAACTGATCTACCGTACAGAATATGAGGTCGCCCTCGAAACGCCGGTCTTCGGGTCGGTCGCCGGTTTGGATGGTCACGCGGATGTCGCGCCGATGGACACGGCGATAAGTCGCGGCATATTCCTGGTATTCGGTGACGAATTGGTGTGCCAGCACACGCATCGGCACGACGTAGATGCACTTGCGAGGGAATCGCTCGCCGGGGAGATCGAAAAACCCTTCGATGAACGGCGCCAGCGCGGCGCGGGTTTTTCCGGCCCCGGTCGGCGCCTGCAAGATGACCGATCGGCCTGCCTGGATCAAGGATTTGACCCGTTCCTGATAAGGATACAGTCCCATCAACGACCTCCGAAGAAGTCGTCAAGTGTTGACGATTTGCCACCCGGCTGCGATGAAACAAACCAGCCGTATTTCTCGGCCATGGCCCTGGCCTCCCCCATCATCGTTTCCCGCAAGTCCTTTGGCTCCAGCACTTCCACATCCGCCCCCCACCCTCGAATCCACGGCAACATCTCCCGCGGCTCGGCCACCCGTGCCCGCCAGATCAGGCTGCCGTCCGCCTGCTCCTCCACCTGCTCCGAGCGATGCCAGCGTGTCTCGCGCACGCGCTGTGCCACGCGGGGGTGGAACTTGAGCACCACCTGCACCGGCTCGGCCTCGGTGTACCAGATGCCCCAGGCGTCGGCTAACAGGTTGCGGGGATCGAAGTCGGCGGGAATGGTGTAGGGCTGGTCGGTCAGCTCGGCGCGTTGGAGGCGTTCGATCTTAAAGGTGCGTAGCGCGCCCGGAGGCTCGCGCCAGCCGATAACGTGCGTGGTCTGCCCCACTGCATAAGGCTCGATGAAATAGGGCGCAAAGCTGTACTCGAACACCCGTCCATCCTCCATCTTATGCCACACGCGCACCTTGCGTCGGTCTGACCAGGCCCGCGTCAGCGTTTCCAGCACTTCCAGGTAGACCGGGTCGTGGCGTTGGGCAGCGTCATCCATCACCTCAGCCGAGGCTTTCAAGTGTTCGGCCACAAAGGGAGCCAGTTTTTCCAGAGCCAGACCCAGTTTGCGCAGAGCAGCAGCGGCGTGCGGATTTTGCTTGTCGGTGCGGGTGGTCATCAGGCGGGCAGCCAGGTGCAACGCGACACTCTCGTGCAATGTCAGCCGCACGTTCATCAGGTAATGGTCGCGGTCAATACACAATCGTCCATCGTCGGTTTCGTAAACCGCGAAACGCGCCGTCAGATCAGCCAAATCACGGTTGATGGTGGAACGATTGACACCCAGCCGCCGCGCCAGTTCCGCCTGGCTTAACCCCTCAGGGTACGCCAATAAGAGTGCCTCGATCCGCAACAAACGTTCGGATTTGTTTGCTGCACGTTCCGTTACCATAGACTTCTCCTCCTGCACGCATTTTCTTATGGTATAGCACAAATGTTGCAAAATTCCACAACAGATGGAATTTCTACCTTTGTCTTTGAGATTTGCTTCCAGGATAAAAGTGGCGTGTTGCACCTACTGCAACACTTCAACTGAGGTTTGAAAAATCTTCCCGCCCCAGAACAAAATACGAGGTACCTTACAGAGGGATTTCCCGTTCACCGGTGTTGGTCAACGGATCAAGCGGATTCTAACGGACCTTCAACCTGTACAATAGGTTGAATAGCAAGTAGGGCTTTATCGTTATAATGACTTCAACTGGCTGCGAGCGGATCGCCAGATCCACGTTTCTCGCTAAAAACGGGGAACCGGCGTTCCCCGCGGAGCAAGCATGATAAGGCCCTGATAGCAAGTTAGCAACTTGCGCCCCCCAACGTTCCAATGCCCCAACGACGCGACCGGCGGTCAAAACGTCACTGTGACAATCTTGATCTGCCCCGCCGACTCCGGTAAGTAAAATGCCTCGCTGGTCGCCAGCAACATACCGCCGGGTTGGGCGAACACTTGCCAGCGAAATGGCCCTGCACCAAACAGGTCGGCGGGAAGCCACCACACTTTGCGCCCTTCGCCACCAACGGCTGCATCCAATGCCCCGCGCCAGCCTTCGACATCGTGCCAGTCGCCGAGCGCATCTTGCCATTGCACGACCGTCCACAGACTTTGCCAGCGGGGATCGTCAACGCGGCCCTGCATCCGCAGCCAGATCGCAGCTCCGGCAGGCCCCGCTGCCGTCGGGGGAATGGCCGGCGGCGTTGCCGTGGGCGGCGCCGGCGTTGGGGTCAACGTCGGCGGCGCGACGCGCGTCCACGTCGGCGCGATGGCGGGCGACGCTTCCAGCATCGCGCCGCCTGTGTTACTCATCAAAGCCACCATCAAAATCAATGCGCTCAAGCCAATCCATCCGTAGCGTCGCACTGTCAGCCTCCGTAAAAATAGGGGTTGGGGATCAGGGATTGAGAAGGAGTGCCCGGTTTTCCTTCCCAGTCCCCAATCCCCTTGTCGCTGATCTGCTAAATCGGCTTAATCCGCCGATGTTGACATTCTCCCGCCGTTGAACGTCACCAGCCCGAAACGATTGTTGTCTTCCGCCGTCTCCGACACGCTGCCCCACGGATTCGGACCGCCCCACGAATCCACGTAGGCCCAGAGGGTGTGCGCGCCGGCCGAATAGCCGCCGTGCGGCCATTGCGACCAGGCCGGTTGATAGAACGCATCACCGAGCGTCAGAGTCAGTTGCCCACCGGCCGGTAGCGCGTCCACATACCAGACCGATTGATACGTACACCTCAGGTCAATGCAAGTCTGGTTGACATTGGGCGGTGTGGCGGGATCGAGGAAAACATCCACCCAGAAATTCCGCGCCACGTCCCGACCCCGGTTGGCAATCTGCACCTGGAGCGCGTCGGGGTGCGCCGGGTCTACCGTCACGGCCAACACCACCAAATCCGCACGGGCGTCATAATCGCGCAATACCAGTGGCAAATAAATCCGCGCGCCGCGCGTCGTCCGATACACTTTGAACCAGAAATCGTCTCCTACTTGCCCGGATACAATTTGCCGACTGTAATCGTCAAAGAACACACCGTCGCTGTGGTCAATGCCGAGCAGGTTGCGCACCAGCGGCGCGTCTACCCCACCCTCGACGGGTTCAACATGGAACATCACGCGGAACTGCTTCCACTGCCCCGGCGCGAAGTCACCCAGCGTCCACGTGACCTGCTGATCGCCGAGCATCAACCAGGCCGGTGAAGACTGTGTCACCGTGACCCACGCCGGCAGTGTGAGCGTGACGGTCACGACGCGGGCGATGGCGTCGCCGGCGTTGTAGACCGTCACCGCCATATCCACATCCGCAGGACCGTCATCGGGAATGTAACACTCGCCGTCAATCGCGTAAACCGGCGAAGAGGCCGTTCCGCCATTACACGTGTAATCCACCCACACCGCCGCGCCGTGTGCCTCCACGATGAGCGGCTGCGAAGTCGCCGTCCACTGCATCCCGAACGGGTCGGTGTAGGCGATGCCCGCGCCCGCGTTGACGACATTCGGGCCGTGCTGGGCACGGATCAGCGTGGCGGGCGCGATCACGTAGAGCGGCGATGCCAGCGGAAGCTGTTGCACCTCGGCGGGCAGGGTAAACGTCACCAGCCCGGCGCCGTCCAATGTGAACGAGATCGGTGTGGCCTGTGTGGGCACGAGGCCGGCGTAAACGAGGCTCGCGGTGTCCTGCGTGAAGACGCCCGCATCGGCATCCAGCGCGACCTGTAGCGCGGCCACGGCGGTCGCGTCGGTCGTCCATGCGGCGGCGTTCAGCGTCACATTGGCGGGCAGCGTGTCGGTGAGGATCAAGTTGCTCGCCGGGCCGGAGGTATAGCGGGGAGCAGCGTCGTCAGGACGCTGTAAGGCGATGCGCGCGGGCGGCACTTCGGCGTAAGGCTGTCCGGCGGGAGCTTGCCCTGAGCCTGTCGAAGGGAAATTGTCGGCCGTCGCTATGACCGGGATTTCCAGCACTTTGCCCCACAAATCAACGGGCACGTCGCCGGCCTGAATCTCGAAATACCACACGCTGCGCCAGGCGTCGGGGACGTCGGCGCGATTGAGGAAGGAGAGTTCCGGCCAGATCGGCTCCGGCGCGGTCGCCGGGTCGGTGTACAGATGGGTGATGGTGATGCCGGGGATGGCGCCGAGCGCGACGCTCAGGTTGGTCAGGGTGACGCCGGTGTTGTTGTCGAGCGCGACGCGCACAATGGCGCGTTCGCCCGGCCCAAGCACCGAACTAAAAAGCGTCTTGTCCTCGCGCCCACCCACGTAGGTCGTCCACACCAGGTCGCCGTAGCCCCAACTCTTGATGAAGGGGTCGTACTGCGCCGCGAAATCGCGCGCATCATACGCATCCCACATTTCGTAGATGAACATCAACGTGTCGCTGTAGACGCTCACCTGGATGGGGCCGCCGGTTTTCTCGATGACGCCGTCGCTGCGTAGGCCCTCGGCGACGTGAACGTGCGCGTCGTAGACCTCGTAGCGGTTCGGCCCGGCGATCTGCTGACGGTACACCAGCCGCCCGCCGTCGTGAAGTTTGAACTGGCCTTCGCGGTTGAAGGAGTAGTTTTCGATGGTCGCCGACACAACGAACGATGCCCACGAGCCGGGCGGGATCACCTGACGGAAGTAGAGGTCGTCGTAGGCCACGCCCGCCGTCACGCTGAACAGCTCGCTCGTCCCCGGCCCCACGCTGCGCCACGAATCGTACCACGTCGCGCCCTGCGGCCCGATCTGGATGCCCAGGCCGTGGAAAATGGGGAGGAGGATCAGGTTTTCACCAGGGGGGATGGTGAAGTCGTAATCACCCGCATTGGCGCTGTACGTCTTCCCCAAAAGCTGCAACTGCGCATCATTCAGGCGCGTGGGGATTTCACGCACCAACGTCTCGTATGTCCCGTTGCCGTCCCGGTCAACCCAAATTCCAAAGGTGACGGCAAAGCCGGCGTGTTGCTCACTGAGGTCCCCGCCACAGGTCGCGCAGGAATCCCAGTCCCACACATCGTAGAACGCGGCGCGGAACGTCAGCGTGTGCGTGCGCGACCACACGTCCTGATAGGTCAATTCCGAGGAAGCGGGCGCTTGCGGCGCATAGGCTTCCGCGTGCGGCAGATACTCACGGTAAGGCACAGGATACGCCCCCGCCAGCACATAGACCGAGCCGGCGTCGTAGGGCATCACCACCACGCCCTCGCGCGGCGTCCCGTGGAAGCGCACCTCGCGCCCGAAAAGCTCTTGCGAATGGATGCCATAGCGCACGGCGGGTTCCTCGTACCAGTAGGCAGGGAAGTCGCCCAGGTCCCAGGTGAGGGGCAGGCAGGGCAGCAGCAACTGCTCATTCACCACCGTGATCGCGTCGGTGTACGTCGGCGGGATGGTGACGAAGGAGCCGTAATCGGTGATGGCGGTGGTGGCGCGCAGCGGTGGATCGGTGTGGATGCCGAACGTGCTGGTGAAGACGCAGCGCGGGCGCTCCGCCTCCGGCAGCGCGCGCCAATCTGCGAGGGTGAGCGTCTGCGTGGGCGCGGTCGCACCTTCCCACAACGGATAGTCCTTGCGGGTGTCCCAGAGATACGGCTCGTTCTTGATCCAGATCGTCTCACCGTCGTTGGCGTTGAGGATGATGTGCTGATTTTCGATGTCCACGATGGGCGTAAGCAGAATCACATAATCCGTCATCCACAGCGAAGCGGCCAGCGTTTGCTCCTTGTTTTCCAGCGGCAGGGCCGCATCAAGGTAAATGCCGTCATCGGGGATGAGGAAATAACGGTCGCCCTCGATGTCGCGGTCGCCGACGAGCCGGGCCGCCATCAGCGCGGTGAGGACGAAGGGGCGGTGGCGCGCCGTGACGGGTCGCCCGTCGGGATCGGTGTAGCGCAGTTCGCCGGTCGCAAACGTCCCGACGCCGGCGGCCAGCGTCTGCGGGTCGGATTGCGCCTGGTAGGTCAGGGTGATGACGGTGTGTGGCGCGAGATCGCCCAACTCCCAAACGATGACCGTCTCACTGGTCGCGGTGGTATAAGTCAGTGAGGGGAACGGCGAGACGGTGCCGGTGGGCACATAGCCCGCCGCGACGATCTCCGTCACCACCGCATCATCGAGCGGCGTATCCCACAAGTTCTCGATTACCAATGTCGCACTCACGGGGACACTTTCGTAGGCGGGGAAGGTATGCGCATCAAAAAACGGATTCCACGTCTGGACGGCGTCGCCGTAGAAATCGGCACGCCCGGAAAGCGCCAGCAGCAGCGCGTTCATAAAGAGCGGCAATTGCGCGCGGCGGGTCGCGTCGGTGGGATGCCCCACGACGCCGATGACCTGTCCCAGGCCGTATGGCGCGCGGATGACGGCGGGGAGCGGGCCACCCTCGGTGTTACCGAGTTCGGCGATCACTTCGATACCCCCCTCAATCCCCCCACCGGTGGGGGGAAGATGGAGAACAGGATCGTCCAGAATGTAGAGGCTATTGGTGAGCCACGACCAGGCCATTGGGGATTCGGGTTGCACGACGTTCAGCCAGCCCTGATTGGCGAAGGCATCATCCCCCGCAAGCGGGATAGGCACATCGAAGTTGACCGTCCCCGCAGGCAACACCCCGGCCTGCTCGGCAATCCACAGGCCAGAGCCTTGCGCGTAGAGCGTGCCGCCCGCCTCGACGAAAGCGGCAATGGCATCCAGTGCGCCGGTTTCGGCCAGCCGCGCGCGCACAGCATCGCGGGCATCGCTGCGGAAGGCGGGGATGATGAGCAGATCGTAATCGGCCAGGCGCGCGGCAGCGTCGTCTTCGGTGAGCACAGTGTAGGGGACGGCGTTGAGCAGGTAGCCCTCCAACACCTGGCGGATGTCGGCCAGTTCCCACATCGCCATCACGTAGCCGTCGTCAATGGCCACCGGCACGGTGACGGTCGAACGCAACACCGCCACACGTCCCGGAAACAGCGCGTAGGCGCGTGACACCGGCAGCGTCCCCGCCAATTCATACGCCGTGTAGGGGCGACCCTCGCGGTCGCCCCCCTCGCGGTCGCCCCCATTCGGCGGGATATACAAATCGCCGGGCAGCGCCGGGCCGGGGATGAGCGCCGTACCGGTCAGAACGTCGCTCTGCGCCAGCCGGTGCAGGCGTCCGCCGGCGTACAGATCGGCCAGCGGCAGCCGGTACGCCGCACGCAGGTCCGCCTGCCGCGCCCCGAGCGGGATGACGAGGCCACCGGGGGCGAGGGCGGCGGGGGCGGCGGCCAGACGCAATCCGCCGGCAAAAATACCAAACAACAGCAACGCGAGCGTCACGCTGAATAGAATAGGCCATCGTTTCATAATCCGCTCCTTTATCCAAATAAGATACGTGGTATACTACAGGTAATCGAATTCTTCTCAATAAGTTATGGAGGTGCGCTATGGATACACCTACAATCACACTCGAACTTCCCGCGCAAGTTTACGCGGACTTACAGTCGTTGGCCGACGAAGCTAAGATAGATTTGGTCGAGATGCTACGACGTTGGATCAAGCAAACGTCCGAACAACGAGCCTGGATACAGGCCTGGGACGATCTGCGCCGGTTAGTCCAGGAAGAAGGTGGGTTGCACGTTGGGACGACGAAAGAAGAAGTTGTCGAGCACATGCGCAAGACTCGTCAAGAGATCTTTGAGGCCGAATATGCGCATTTGTATCGATAGCTGCATCTTCATCCGTGGCATCCAAACTTCTGACACAATCATCCGCCAGTTAATCAAGTCGGTTGGGCCAAGCTGCCATTTGTATATTCCCCGATTGGTGGCGCAAGAAGTAACCCGCAATTTACACTCCCCTAAACAGGTGCGCCAGTTCTACCGACTTTTCCACAGAACCTCGTTCGCCTTCATCATAGATGATCCGGTACCGGAGAACCTGTTCAGCAAGTATGCCGCTCTCGGCCTTCCCGCCAAAGCGGATGCCTTCATCGGCGCGTTTGCCGAATGGATGGGCGCGCGCTATCTGATCTCCGATAACCGGCACTTCCTGCGCGATTTGCAAGCCGATGCGTTTGAAGTTGTGGATGCGGAGACCTTCCTGGCCCGGTGGGAGACGCGGACGTTATAGTGTTTTGATAAAGTGCGTAATAGGCCCTGCGTGAGTGCGGGGCTTTTTTGTTTCACCGCCGAGACGCAGAGACCGCCGAGTTTCTTTCCTGCTTTGCGCCCTCCGCG
>ENA-UOWE01001703-UOWE01001703.1-activated-sludge-metagenome-genome-assembly--contig:-NODE-1703-length-26330-cov-5.105918_pt1 | contig 26330 bp, 35 predicted proteins | sample MGYA00249841_ERZ761562 | MGnify/ENA primary metagenome ERZ761562 (study PRJEB28883, sample SAMN05720200) | activated sludge metagenome | isolation source: Anaerobic digester | place: Japan...
CAAATTGCTTGCGGGCGGTGATTGGGGTGGTGGGACGTATTGCGGGTCTCGGTCTCGTTATGCGGCTGTCTTTCGCTGGTATACGGATGCGCATCTCGGCGGGCGTGCGGGCGTTGAGCCGGAGTAGCGGCACGCGAGGTTTTTATTTTGGAATTTACACGGCAACGTGTTTGTTCGGGCTTTTATGTTATTGCTTGCGGGCAGTTATTGGGATAATGGGGCGTATTGCGGGTCTCGCTCTCGTAATGCGAATAACTATCGCTGGAATACGAATACGAATATCGGCAGGCGCGCAGGCGTTGATACAGGAGAAAACAAGGGCGTTGGCAACTCCTGGCTGAACACAAAAGCCTTGTCGCAAGGCAAAATACAAAGAAGGAGAATGGGTCTGGTTAGTAAGGAAACTGAAAATCAGGCTCATCAAACCAAAATGAAAAGATACGGAAATTTGTACGGAAAAATTACAGAACTTGAAAACATCAGATTGGCTTATGAAAAAGCCAAAAAAGGGAAAAGCTGGCAAAACACAGTACAGAAATTTGAAGCAAAGTTAGAAGAAAACTTATTAGGAATTCAAAAGATGTTAATTGATAAGACGTACCAAACATCAGAATATGTTACTAAAAAAATATATGAGCCGAAAGAAAGGCTTATATATAAACTGCCATTTGCACCAGACAGGATCGTGCAACACGCAATTATGAATATTCTTGAACCAATATGGGAAAAGTTTTTTATCGGTGATTCATACGCTTGCATAAAAAACAAAGGAATTCACGCCGGAAGCAAAAAAACAATAGAGTATGTGCGGCGTAACAAATACTGTCTAAAAGGCGATATGGCGAAGTTTTATCCGAGCATGAACCACGATGTTTTATTCAAGATAATTTGCAGAAAAATCAAAGACCAGGATGTTTTAGATTTGTTGAAAAATATTATTTATAGCATCGATGGTGAAACCAACGTTCCAATTGGAAATTACACAAGTCAGTGGTTTGGAAATTTGTATCTGAACGAACTTGACCAGCGGGTGAAGCACGTTTACAAAATAAAGGACTATATCAGATATTGTGATGACTTTCTTTTATTCAGCAACGATAAGGCATTATTGCATAACATCTTAAAAGACATGGAAGTTTATATCAATACTGAATTGAAACTGAAATTGAGTAAAAAGGATATTTTTCAAGTATGTAGAGGTGTTGATTTTCTTGGTTATAGGCATTTCAGAAAATACATTTTGCTTAGAAAATCCACCACTAAGAGGGTAACAAAGAGGATTAAGCAATTACCTTACCTTTATAAAAATGGATTTGTGACCAGGGATCAATATAGATCATCTTTAGCATCCACTTTGGGATGGATGAAGTGGGCGAATTGTTATAATCTTAGAAAATATTTAAATATAGATAATTTATTAAAAGAAATGGAGGAGTGATGATTGAATAAATTTTCTGATTTTGCCATGAATGAGAGCGCTATTGATGGTTCTAAAATAAAAATAGATAATGTTTTAAATAAGGAAATTTTAGTTGTTGCGTATAAAATAAAAGACAGTAAATTTAATAAGACAAATTCAGATAAGTGCCTAACGTTACAAATAGAACTCAATAAAGAAAAATATGTCATGTTTACTGGTTCTAGTGTTTTAATAGATCAAATTGAAAAATATAAAGATAAGTTGCCTTTTATCTCTACAATAATAAAAATTGATAAATATTTTACTTTTTCATAATTTTTTAAATAAAATCAACATTTTATTAAAGTGAGAATAGGGATAAGGGGCTATAATGTTAAGTTATAGCCCTTTTTGACTATAATTGGGAAATATAGCTAAATAGGCTATATTTGATAAGTTGTTAAGTTGCGAATGACAAGTCTTGGTTTGTCATTATTTATATTAGTATATCATAAGATATGCTAAATGTCAAGATATATAATATAAGGAGAAATTTAAATAATGGGAATAATTTTTAAAAATTGTTCTATTCGCGGTATCGACGTGTCGGGATACAATGATGAAGTCAATTGGAGTAAGGTAAAAGATAGCGGAATAAGTTTTTCCGGTATTAGATCTGGATATGGCAGAACTACAGATAACCAGTTTAAAACTAATTGGACAAATGCAAAAGGCAAAGTTCTTCGCATGAATTACTGGTACCTCGATTATTATTCTAATTGGTATAACCCCACATCTCCCGCATTTGGAAAATCAGATGAAGCATGGGGAAAAGAACAAGCAGATAATTGTTGGAAACTAATGAAAGATGATCCAGAAAGTTCTATTGTTTGGTTAGATATTGAAAGTGGTCATCCGTCTTATTCGCCTACAATTACCAATTATCCTTCTAGAGTTTATGCTATGGCTAAAGCTTTCTTGGAAAGAATGGATTATCTAAACAATAAATTCAATGGAATTTATTGTTCTATGGGATTACTTTCTTGGTTTTCTACATGGTTTAGAAATCGTCCATTATGGGTAGCTTGGTATAATGAATATCAAACTCCTGCTAGTGTTTTGAGAAATGCAAAAGCAAATGGATGGACAGGGAAAGTTTTAATCTGGCAATATGCTTCAGATGGTGATGCAACTGACGATGGAATTGGTGATGGAATTTCTTTGGGTAATCCTTATAAATGGTTAGACTTGAATTGGTGGGTTGGAACAGAAGATGATTACAAAGCATTCTCAAATAATTTTGTAGTTGTAGCTCCACCAACTCCTGAAGACGGTGGAGAAACTGACCCTGAACCTGAACCATGGGAACCTTTATCAGTATTATATTCTGCTAAAGTTGTTGTTGCCAATCTTAATGTTAGGAGTTCTCCTGCTATTGCCAATGGGAATGTATTGAGAACTGTTGGCAATGTTATTTTGCCTATTTATAAGGAAGAAAATGGATTTGGTAAAATAAGTGCTACCAATGAAGAATGGATTTCTATTAATTCTAAATATACTAAAAAATTAGTCCCGATAATGTATTCTGTGACTGCAAAGAACGGATTAAATATTCGTTCAAAGCCAAGTGTACTTTCTACAAAATTAGGATTGTTTGAATATGGTGATCAAATTCAAATATCTTTAGTCGAAGGTATGTGGGGTATGTTATATGGTAGAGATGGATATGTTTATATGAGTTATGTAAAAAAGGTTTAGTGGTAGTGTTAGTAATAGAATTAAATAAAGGTGGCTTAAATAGCCACCTTTATTTTTTATTGTTTTAGGATTCTAAAATTATACGTTCTTTGTCTAAATCTCTATTTTGTGCATGATGCTCTGTGAATTTATTAGGATATCTAGTTTCTAATTTTAAAATATTATTATCTAGAATTTCCTCTAAATTAAGATTAAGAATTCTGCATAAAGATCCTATGTAAAACATGAGATCCCCCAATTCTTCTTTAACATTAACCCAATCGATAATTTTATTATACGCTAATTGTTTTTTGAAGCAATCTGTAAGCTCACCAACTTCAGTTGTCATTCCCATTAGCATATGGCAAGTATCAAGAACTTGATTATCTAATTTAGCACAAGTATTTTCAGTCCATTTACAATATTCATTTAGTTGCATAATTTATCCTAATCATATGTAGTTGGTGACATTGTAGCTACATCATCTTGTTTGCAAACAAGGCAACGTTTTTTGTCGTTCATTGTGACTAAATCGTTTCCGCAGATTGGGCATTTATCTCTTTTCAAATTTTTAGGAGATAGTACTTGCACTTTTCTAGATTTGTCACGATACATTGCCAAGCCCTTACAATTTAGTTTCCATGCTAAAATAATAGCACTAGCCATAGATTCCCTTTTTGCGGATTGAGGGAAATTGATAGTTTTACTAACTCCACTATCCACATATTTTTGGGCAGATGCTAGTGTGCGAATATGTTCTTCCCAATTTACTTCGTGTGCTGTTCCATTAGAAGATACTGCACATTTGAAATATGGTTTTTTTGCTAAATCGTTTTCGAAAGTATATGTGCCTGTTTTGTCATTTCTAACGATTATTTCACTAAAAACAGGTTCAATTCCTGACGAACATCCTGCAATCAGACTAATTGTTCCCGTTGGAGCAACAGTTAAAATCGTAATATTTCTACGAGGTTCTGATAGTTTTTGGCACATTGAAGGAACACCAAATATTTTTCCTAAGTTTTCAGATTCCTCTTTAGCCTTATTATAAATGAAAGACATAATTGTTTCAAGTTCATCCAGCGCTTCCTTAGAACCATATGTTATTTCTTTCATTAATAAATAGTCGGCGTAACCCATTACGCCCAATCCAATCGGCCTATTAGCAATAGACCATTCTTCAATTTCTTTTGTAGGATATGTTGTTTTATCTATAACACTATCTAAAAATTTAACCGCTAGTTTTACGATAGTTTCAAGTTTTTCATAATCTAATTGCTTATTTTTATTTAATAATTTAGATAAATCAATCGACCCTAAGTTACATACGCCATTTGGGGGAAGGGGTTGCTCCGAACACGGGTTGGTACTAAATATTTCTTCCCCCGCTTCCTGATAAGGAGATTGGTCTATACGATTTTGGAACAAGACCCCAGGTTCACCATTGCGCCATGCGCCTTCTACAATTAAATTAAAAACTTCTCGTGCATTATATTCTTTATATTTTTTACCTTTAAATTCTGTCCAAAAAGTTTTATCATCTTCTACTGCCTTCATAAATTTGTCATCAACCATGACTGACATATTAGCATTAGCGATAACACCTTCTTCTTCTTTTGCGGTTATAAAATTGATTATGTCAGGGTGATACACTGACATTGTAAACATAATTGCCATAGACCTAACCTTCTGTTGCTTTAAGACCTATTATTATAGGCGAACAAATATTTCTATTTGTTTCTGCAATTTCTTTTGTTATCTTTGCAGAGCAGACTATACCATTATCTCTGTGAGATACTCCTTGGTAGTCGTTACGGCTCTCTTATCTCTAAGATGCCTCGGAATTATCTACTTCTAGGTTTTTTCCGATATTCGGAGTTGTTCGACAAGAATCGCTTCTTGAAGGGACTTAATAAATGTCGTGGAATCTTTCCGATGGACTTCGATGTGACACGATTGGCATAATGTCGCACCGTTATTTACTTCATAAATCAAATCAACATATGAACATGCTTGCAAAATATGATGAGCTACAAGATTAGAAGAAGAACCACAAATCAAACATTTTTTGTCTCTGTTTAAAATTGATTTTCTCCATGCTTTATAACCCTTTCTATTTCTCCATCTTTTATTCTCTTCATCATATATTCTTTTTGAAATTGACTGATATTCTTTACTACATTCCCATGAACAAAAAAATCTGGAAAATTTATTTATTTTATATCTTTTGCGATAAATTTCTTTGCCACAAAATTCACATTTGACAATTTGCCCATTCCTGTAGAGAGATAACGCCTGATTTTTATTTCTAGTATTTATATTAAATTCTTTTAATTTTCTGTCAATTGTTTTGCTACAACATCCTATAATTTTAGCAATTTGTCTTGTAGATAATTTTTCAATATTATATTTTTCTTTTAGCCAATCTTTTTCGATGTTCCACTTTATCATTTTATTATATTAATCCTGCTTGAGTCATAGCGTCAGCATCATGGGAGATTGTATTTGCGAACTTTAATGGCCCGCCAGCATAGCCGTGTGTGCTGCCATGTACTGTTTCGCCTTCTGGCCTAATTTTGCTGAGAGAAGTTCCGCATCCGCCACCCTTCCTAGCAATCAGTGCAAAATCTAATTTTGTTTTGAAGATTCCTTCAATAGTATCTGGAAAATCTACTACATAGCAAGCACTTAATCCTGCTCCTTTTTTTCCTGCATTTACAAGACAGGGGGAATTAGGAATAAAATATGTATTTTTAATCATAGTTCTAGTGGTTTCTTTTTGTTCTAATTCCGCATTATCTAATACAGAATCAATAACCCTATCTACTAGATGCTCCCATTTTGTTTCATTACACGATTTATTAAAGTACCTCTGCTCTAAAATGTGCTGTGCTGTTTTGGAAATTGGTCTTACGTTTGGAAACAATTCTGTCAATGCTACCTCCTTCTATAAATTTAAAATACTTGCAATTTTTTCTACTGCTAAATCTAATTCCCCATCTGGATTGGGAATGACATAATCTACTTCATACTCTATACCACTAAACATACCTTGATCTGAAATAATACGTCTAAATGACTCCATGATATTATCGCCACGTTTCATCATTCTAATAACTCTAGTGCGTTCATCCGCTTCGATGCAGAATGATTTTACATTCAGATTTTTGTTGGCTTTAAGTTGTCTCATGCCACTAGTCTCAACAACGCAAATAGCATCATCGTGGCAATCTTCTGATGCTATACCGTAATTCCAAGAATTATAAACAGAATGTTCAGCAAAAAATCCTTCTGATAATTTTTGTTCAAATTCTTCTTTTGTTAAAAAATGATAATCAATATGATTGGTCTCATTTTTTCTAATAGCACGAGAAGTATAACTGATAATTCTTTTTAATCCTAATTCTGTTAGTTTGCGTTCTATTGTAGATTTTCCTGCACATGATGCACCGACTATAACATACATTGTTCGCTCCATCCCTCGATAATACCGATAACTTCTACCCAACTATTTGCTCTCGGATGCCAATCAAAATCCTTATTGTGAGGTTGAGTAAAAAGAATTCCAACACCATAACAGTTTTTTACATTTTCTGGATTATCATCTATCAAAAAGTCAGATGCGATTAAGCTCTTATCTTCACATACAAATAAATCTTCAGAACTATCCATAAATCCATATTTCTTCAACCATTTATCTTTTACATTATCTGGGTTATTTATTGTTACGTAAATAATTCGGTGCCCTTGTGATTTCAAATAAGATATGGCGTGAGCAGCACCGTATATAGGTTTTGATTCTTCAAAAACTTCTGGATTTTTTATATATTCAAAAATAGATTTTCCACATTCTGGAACTACGTACTTTGAAACATCCCAATCTTTTATGTCTTCTGGAGATAAATTATCATTAAATGTTTTGTTATATTTTTCCAACCATTTTTCGATTAAATTTAATATTACCTCGTCCACATCACAAGCTATAATCACACCAACCCCCTACCCTCAAACACTATAATCTTTTTCCACTTTAATCTTAACCCTAAATCCCTAAACTTATTCTCCAATTTCAACCTCAAAAACCATCTTTTAACAAAAAACATATCACTAAAATCCATTGCTTCTGCCCAACCTAAGCACCATAAAATATCACTTTCATGAGGTAATTTTTGAACATATTCCATTGTTGTTAGATTTTGTAAGACATATAGATTTCTACTTCTCATTATGCGCCTTCTCTTTCGAATGTTGCTCTTGCGCTTTCCCAACCATAATTTTCTACCATATCTTCTGCTTTAGAACATAACGCACTATTCCATGGATTGTGTACCCATCCAGCAGAATGTTCAAAAGGAGAAAGATGATTGTCTTTTTTTAGTCTTTGTCCAAGAGTCATGTCGTTGTTTTTTGTGGAAATATTTCCATAAGACAATCTCGCAATTCTTCCTGCGCCTACATATAAGATTTCTTCGGCATTGAACTCGTCATTAGCGAGTTCTTCTTTTGTAAGATATGGAAGATGTAAGACAGAATATTGATATTTTTTTTCATCAATTGCCGTTTTTACTTTTTGAGCAAATTCTTGCATTGCAGTATCTGCCAATGGAGAAATTCGTAATGCAAAAAATTTATTCCAAGCATCTTGAGTGCCTGTAACTAATCCTCGCATCATTTTAAATGTAGGCAATATGCGAGAAGATTGTTCTTTAGTAACTCCTAATTTTGCTAATTTTTGCGATTTCTTAGAACAATATTTCCAAACATCGTTCCATATTTTCAATGCTTCTTTTTGGATTTCTGGATCAACAGAATCCCCACTCGCCATTCCTGTTCCTTGAGCAAAGAATGTGCTAGGAAGATAAAATCCAAGAGACGATAAATTTTTATCAACGCTCATTGCACGATTACTACTGGCATTTCTGGCAAACCTCTTGTGCGTAAGCAACTCTGCCCACACATAATAAGGTACTTCTATTTTGCAAGTAATTAATGCCTGGTTTTCAAATCCTTTGTCTGGTGCTGTTTTAAGAATACACTCTGCTATGCTGTTTGACATTAAAAATTCTCCAAATAATTATGATTTTCCTCTTTTATAAAATCTACATTCCATACAATCTAGTTCAGATTTGATATTTGACATCATTAATTCTTCACAACCCATCAACCCTCCAACAGCTAAATCATTACTACACCATGGAGGTTCTGGATATTTTTTCTTGACCTTACACCAACTCATCATTTTGTTGTAGATATCAAAATGCTCTGCATATGTTAGTTCATGAAAATACTTAATCATATTAACTCCATTTAATAAACGCTTTATCAAGAATTTTGAAAATTGAGCGAATCTCATCTTCTGTCAATCCAAAGCGATTCTGCAATTTTTCAATAAAATCTTCTTCATCTCCATAATAATCATACGCAGAAACAATTTCTCTAGCTTGATCTTTTGTTATAGTATTCATAATAGACTCCTTTCTTTATAAAAATTAGTTCTATGGAATGTACCTTTCATTAGGTTGAAGGACTATATCTTATCATAGAATTCTGAATTTGTCAAGATAATTTTTTATTTTGGTACTTCTTTCATCCTTGTTTCTGCTAAATTAAAAATATTTTTATCGTATTCTATTCCAGTATAGTGCCTTCTGTTTTTAATACACCATTCACCTAAACTAGCAACACCCATAAATGGGTCTAATATAATATCATTTTCGTCTGTAAATGGAGCGATAATTCTATCGAAAAGCCTTATCGGTTTTTGCCATTTCGCCAAATGTCCATCTTCTTTTTTAATTCTTTCCTTACTTGTTGTTGTAAGACAAATATCATCAACCCATGCTGTTGCGGTTTTTGTCTGTCTTCCCGATGGATTTAGCCCTTTATTTTTTGTGGCTTTATCGACTTGAATTTTATCTGAATAAAATTTGTAATCTTTGCCTTTAGAGAAAATAATAATATCATCATAACATTGATGAAATTTATTTTTTGGGTGATTGCCCCATTCATTTTTCCATACTAAATGATTTACAAAAAGACTATCACTTAATATTTCTAGTGTATATCTGATAAGCCAGTTTGTATGCCAATCTGTTTGAACTATAAATATTCCATTAGGTTTTAGATATTCCCAATATTTATCAATCCATGATACATCCAGATTTTCGTATATCATGTCACAATAAATTAAATCAAATTTTTGATTTGTTTCGAATGTCATATTATCTTGATTATATATTTTGTACAATATATTGTCTCCGTAAAGCCGTTATAGATAAAATAAAGATTTTGATATTTCTTCTTCTCTATTTAGAGCATATTCCCAATCAATATAAGTAGGAGGATTCATAAAATTCTTATACGCTAAAACCATTTGTTTAGCTGCAATATTATATGGCATTTCTCCAGTCAATGTTCCAAGTCCAGGGCAAGCAATTAAAAATATATCATTAAATATGGAATTATGATTTTTTATTTCTATAAGCATTGCAAACATTGCTAAATATACATTATCTGTTCCCCATATATTTTTAGGAGTTCTCATAGTTGGTGTATGAGCAATATAAGGATGAGTCTTATTTCCTGTTTCTACAATCATTGAAGTTCCAATTGGTTGTTCTCCGTTGTATTTAGCAATAATATTTTTTTGAACTTTATTTTGTAATTCATTCCCAAAAAAATTAATAATTGCTTTATCAATTCCCCCATCCATTAAACCAAATGAATTTGCTGGGCTTACAAGACAATCAAATTGTAACAGATCTTCAAATCTTCCATTGATTATTTCAACATTTTCTATTTTGTAGAAATGCTTATCCAATTCTTCACAAAATTCTGATTGTGTGTCTACTATAACAAGTTTTTGATTTTTCATTTTTTATATTTTTCTTCCTCTGCTATTCTTAAATAAAGTATTTTTTGATTTTGAGTATTGGTATATAGCCATCCTTCTAGTGGATCATGATCGTATCTTTGATTATATAATTGGCAACATTGTTCGATTGTGTCATTAGATCCTATTGAATATGCTCTCATCCAATAGCGAGGTAATTTTTTTAAATCATCAATATCTGTTAATATTATATCTCGCTTTAATATTTCTTTTTCATTTAGATTGCTTTCTGTTTTTGTATTGGAAACAACTTTTCTTTTACCTATGATTTTTTTACGTCCCAATATTTACTCCTAATTATATTGTATAGTTTATTTTTTTTGCAATTAATCAATACATTCTTTTCCTAAAATTGCATAGGCAATTAGTTCATCAATTACTGCCATTAATTCTCCAATGCTCCTTGCGCCATCATAGTTACTCCCAATTTCAATGATCCACTTGAAAGCAGTATCTTTGCTGGTAACAACCCTTTCTTCTTTTAAATTGTTGTAACTTGCTTGAATTCTTTGATTCTGAAAAAATGTATTTTTGTCTAATTCATTCTTTGAAACTTTGTTATCTATCATTATAATTTTCTCCTTTATTTTTATAATATTATAATTAAACTTTTATTCATAACTTTCTGCTTTTTCAATTGCTTTCCATTTCCTATTCCAGCAATCATCACAATATATTCCTGCAAAATATCGATGATTTTGATTTTCTAAATAAGAAATCCATTTGCCACAATCGCTACATTTCTTTTTTCCTTTTGACCATTCTTCGCAAATATTTAATATTTCTCGAATAAATTCATTTCTATTTTCTTGTGGAATAATACTATGAAAAATAGATGTGCTTCCTATATAATCCCATATAAATAATTCAAATATTCCTAGTTTTATAAATTTTCGATTTTTATTATCCCACTTACTTTTTTCGGATATTAAAAAAGAAAATTCTGTTCCATATATATTTGAAAATCTTGCGATGTTATTGTCATAAGCATATTCGGAAATTTTCTTTAATTGAATACGAATATCTTCCAATTCTTTTTGAAATTTTTGTAAATCACCATTAATCTTATTAGAAAATTCAATATAGTCAATAATCATTGCTGGAATATACCTTATCATAATTTTTTAATTTCTACCTTTTTTGTTTTCAATAGCATTCTTGCATATTCCCACAATACAACTCGATCTGATAATTCTATCATTTTTAGTGTGGGGAATAAGTACTGTCTTACAATATAATTGCAATCTTCTAATTTTTTCATTTAGTTTTTTGCTCTCTATTATCAAATGAATAAAAGACTTCTGTGACTTCATACTTTCGGCTAATGTCTCCTGCTTGCCACTCATGTTTGTTTTTCCTAAAATAAGCATATGCATCTTCAAAATTTGGGAAATCAAGAGAATAAAGAATATTATTTTTTACCATATGTACCGTATGTATCATATCAAGTTTTTCCATAAAATCACACTTTCGTTGGGTCTAAAAATTTCTAGATTTGACTCCCAAGAGTCCCACCAGTCTTTGGCTAGGCTAACAACGTTAGCTTCTACTACTAGTCATTATTGCTAATGAATTTGTAGATATTCTTTCTTTTCGTATCTTTTTAAATTGCCATTTGTATTAAAGTTCAAAATATTTATAGCACCTACAACATCTCTGTGTTGGGTGTAACCACATTTCTTGTTTTTGCAAACATAATTTCTATTTGCAGGCTTATTTCTTTTTCCGCAATTTGGGCAAGTTTGAGATGTGTAAGCCTCATTAATTTTTTCTAATTCTATTCCTAGTCCATTCAACTTATAAGTTAGCTTCTCAATAATCTCTCCATATCTCCACATATTTAATTTTTCGTTTGTCGCTTTTCTCAACCTTCCTTTGCTATTTCTAGTTGTAGAATCCAAATCGCCATAGTAAATTTTAGATACACCATTCTGTATACACCAATTTACATACATTCTCGTCATCTTATGAATTGCATCATTAATCTTTCTATCATATTCGTATCTAATTTTATAAATCGCTTTTGTATATTTTTTGGCTCGATTACTGCCCTCTTTGCATCTGGAACGCAAAGATAATAACTCTGATTTTCTTTTATCTTTCAGTCGTATTAGACCACGAATCTTTCTATTGGTAATAATAACACAATTCCCCAATTTGTCAATACTTGTAATAGCATGAATTTCACCAAGATCAATTGATACTTCATTTGATGTTTTTAGTAATAGTTCTTTATCTTCTTCCTTATATGTAATTGCTAAATAATACTTGTCTTTGTAGATTAACTCTATTTCAACTATATTTTCAGGAATATTTTTTACATGGCAAATTGCTTGATTGCATCCTTTTAATGCCGTTAATCTAATTTTATTATGTTCTGCATCAACACGTATTGCTTGGCTATCCCAACCGGTAGGCATATAAAATTTTTCTTTATAGGGAAGTTTTACTTTCCCTCTTTCCTTGTGTTTGGTTTTTCTACTATCCCACATAGCCTTTCTAGCACGATAATATTTAAATACGGCGTGATGAATTCCTTTTGCATGAAGTGCAAATTTTTGTTTAGTTGCGTATTCTAGTTCGGAAAGAGTTAATTTTTGCCCATTTTCTTTATCAATTTTAACGCAATAATTATAAACATCTGCTGATATTTTATTCAACTTCCTCAAATACTCAAAATCTTCTTTGTTGCATTTTAATGGTACGGTAATTGTTTTATAAATACTTGCTCCCTTCTTTGCTTTATAAAATCCCTCTTATGTGATGTAAGATTATAAATATCTTATTTCTCGTTTAAACGAGCCGTCAGTCTTTAAACTAAGTTAATCACAGTAACTTCTACCGCTCACTATATTTAGATTTGCGGATATTCCATATCTAATGAAATATTCATTTCGTGGTGCTTTCAGTTACAGGATATTTTCTATTTCTGTATCCCATTAAATATTCATATTTTCTATGGCAATGCGAGCAAGGAGTTGATGATGGAGCCATAAACATACGAATGCAATAATAACTTTTAGTTAAAACATTCTCATATTTTTTTCTGCATCTTGTGTAAAGATATAAATCATCATCCACTATTTTTCTCCTTTATAGTCCATAAAAAGATTGATTTTATGGGGTTATATTATATTTCTTTTTCAATTTGACTAATTCTTCTTCGTACTCTGCAATCTCTCTATCTCTCAACTCTTTTTTAGCATCTTCGCAATCACAATCAAACCAATAATAATATTCATCATATCCATCTCTTTCCTCGTGCCTATTAGATAATTTCTTGCAATAAGAACAATATCCTCTATATTTATAAGGCCAATCTGGTTTGTTTTTTACTAATATGGTAGATGTTTCATATTTCATTTTATTTCTCCTTTTCTGAACCCCATAAATACACCATTTTATGGGGTATTTATACTATTAGTTTACCATACTATTCTTTTGATGTCAATGGTTTCCTAGTATCAGTTTTGTAAAATCCACTAGATTTATATACTACATTTACTGGAGAATAAATTTTTTGAACTTCTTTTGATGCACAAGTTGGACAAAAAGTTATTACAGTATCTAGCATTGATTTCACTATTACAAAGTTAGTATTGCATTTTTTACATTTGTATTGATATTCAGGCATAACTATTTTTCCTCTAATATTTTATCTAATTCTTCTGGCTTGACAATTTCAAATTTTGTCAAAAAGTAAGTGTATCCTGTTCCAGTTGGAACATATCTACCATCAACTAATGTTGTATTTTCTTTTCTATCAATCCAATCTTTAGAACATTTAATAATATCTCCACTTCCAAATGGTTTTGACCAATACGCTTTTTTATATACTTTCAAAGATCCTTGTTTCGCTGACCGCAAATTGTATCCTTCAAACCGTGGGGTATATTTTAAACTGATGTCTTTGACATAAAAATATTGATACTTATTATCTAACTTAGGGAACATAGATTGTATAGAACCTAAAATTTCAAATTCATTCGCCAATTGATCAGAAAATCTTATTCGTTTATTTGGTAAATTATCCCAAATATTCTTTAATGATTCCAATCTTTTTATTTTTGTTTTTTCTACATAAGATTTTTTATATTTATTTTCTCCATCAATAAATTCATTATATATTGATAACAATTTCTGATTATTGCCAAATTTATCAAAATAATTTAATTTAATAAGCGTTAGCCATTTAGAGGAAAGATATCCATTTTCTTCTGCATATATCAACAAATCCAAGAAATTATCTCCGGTAAAATTTTTAGATAATTCGTAAAATTGCTCTCCGATTTTATCACCAAATCCCTTTAGAATTTTCATCGACTGAGATATTTCTTTTGTATTTGTATTGCCCACAATTCTTCGATTATCTTGATCAAATTTTAAAGGTGGAAATTGGATGTGATATGCCTCTTGTGCTTCTATTTTTACTTCTGCTAACCTATCTTTATCTGCATCTTCTTCTAAAATATTTAAAAATGTTTCATAGAATTCTAATGGATAATGAGATTTTAAATATGCGCCGTAAAGCGAGTCACCAGCCACGCTATATGAATGTGAATTAGATGTAACAAGACCACTATCAGAAATAAAATTATGCGCTGGATGTCCCATTTCTATATCATACACCATTTCTTCTGTTTGAAAATCAATATTAATGATGGTGGCAAGATGTGTTGGCAGCCCTTTTTCATATATTTTCGTTCTTCCCATTTTATAATGTTCTTTTTTATGACAAGAAGAGCAACACCATAGATAATTTTCTATACAATTGTTGGTTTCATCTCCATCTTTATGATGCACTTCAAATCTTCTTTTGCCGTCGTATTTTTCCCCACATATTTCACATGCGCATTTTTCAACTTGTTTAGATTTTTTATAATCTAAGAAAATAACAGTTGATGCATTTACTATGGTTTGAAAACCTTTTTGACCCTTTTTCGGCAAATTATTGACAGATGCATCTTTAGAGAATTTATGATTTTTTGTATTTTTCTCATATTCGCCTTGGACATATAGAGAATCACCTATTGATAATTCGGATAATTTTTTGTCGCCTAGTGGCGTAGGGAATTTATGATTATTTGTACACACAATTGAAGAACCATTAGACATAGTAATTTTGTATGTTTTTTGCATCCCAGATTCTCTTATATCAATAATTTTGTTTTTTCTAATCTTGCCATCTTCAAACATAGATAAAGCATTGCCATAGCCCAAATTATTATATTTTTTGTGCAAGGAAATATGATTATTTTCTTTTGCATAATCAATATTGTTTTTTATAAAAAACATTTCTTCAACGGTGGGATCGAATTTATTATTTCTAGATCCCATTTTTTTGATTTTGGTTTTACCAGATATACAAGCATTAAAACTATATTGGCTTGAATCATCAATCACTTGCCAAGTCATCAAAGCAATTTTTTTAGATTCTTGCGTATCAGTTTGTTCTTCTTCTGATAACTTTTTCTTCATTCCAATGATGAATTGATCTTTATATTTTTTGACTTTTTCTACACGCTTTTTTGCAATGTTTTTGATAATTTCATACGTCTTAGAAATTGGAATACCACTATATCCCATTACTTGCATTGCGTTTTCTTGATATAACATAAAACTATATGGGAATTCTTTTGTTTGAATTAAATTATCAAGAGATTTTATTCCATATTCAAATGGCATACGACTTTCAAAAAGCGCATAATTAGATTTAAAACCAGGTCTAATGGCGGCCACAAAAGCACTTAGTTCAGAAATGTTTTGAGGTTTATATTTTGTTGCTCTGCCTCTTGTACCAGTTTGTTCGAACTGATTAATTCCTTTTGTCCACCCATTGGAATATACTTCCCAAACTTTTTGATTATTTTCACATAATGTGATTAATTCGGGCAAGGTGTGTGGCTCTATCCCAATCCTATGATATGTATCATATATAAGTTTGACCACACTAACTTTTAATAAATCATTTTTCAATAATTTATAATTTTCTGCAAACAACCCATCACAACAAGCACAAATATGCTCTACATTGCCCGTCTTTATTTTTATCAATCCAAATTCTTCACGAATATCGCCATGATTAAAAATAATGTAACCACAATTATGAACCGCCATATTTTCACAAGTATAACTATGATCATTTTCTACTTCCATATTATATACTGTGGTTTCAACTTGTGAACTCCTTGGTTCAATATAATCTAAATTGTACCATGCATAATCGCTATCGCACCACTGCTTGCCAGATAAATTATTATATCCTATAATTCCTAACCACTGAGGCTTACATTGAACCACTCTTCCTTCTATGGTTTCTTCCCTAAAATCACGAATTTGGCTAATTGTACAATTTTTGTTATATGCCTTATGAATACAATTTTGCATACCTAGCGCAAGTTGCTCACTAGTTGTTGAAAATCTTATGGTGTTTTTATCGGCGTGTCCATCAGAAACTAAATAACCTTCAACAAAATTTTTCAATAAATTTTTAGGAAGATTTAAAACAAAATTAGGAATAAATTTCCCATATGCATATTTACCAAAAAGTTTTAAAAAATCAAATAATTCTTTATTGTTTATGTATGCTTTATATGCCGTGCGTTCTTCTGAAATGTGGAAATGATACATTCCTTCAACTTTGTTGGCAAATTCTTTAATTTCTTCATTATTCTTTTCAAAAGAAATTATTGTCCTGTAATCTCCATTGTTTTTTCTTTTAAACAGCCATCCATCCGCAATATATTTCCCAATCAACCACCAAAAATTTTCATTATCTGTTTCTAAATTTCCAAATTGCGGTACAATATTTTCGTTATTGATAGGAGATCCAATTTTGTATGATATTTTATATTTAGGATGACAAGACAGAGAATCTTTGATTTCTTGCATAGACATCCATTTTGGATTGTCAATAACTCTATGATATGATTTAGTATTAGGGATATGTTCCCATCTGCATTCTTTGACAAAAAATGGATGATTTCCCGTTGTGGACATTTTTCTTCCGCCAATTTTGATATCATAAATATCTTTTGAAATAGAGACCATTTTTTTTAATACTTTATTAAATTTCCGAGAGTGCGTAAATACAAAATCTCCCTCTTGTATATCTTCAATATTTTTATATCCATTATTGGTATAAACTTTGGTACCCGCCACAAAACATGGATGGGGTGTAAGTGAATTCACTAATCCTAAATATTTTTTGCTCTCATTGAATATTTGATGATATTTTGGATCAATATAATCTAATACATTTAATAAATCTTTTTCTTCATCATTATCTGTATGTTTTAAATCCATTTCATATTTTTGTAATTGTTCAGAAACCTCGTTAGCTGTTTCAAAATCAATATTAGAAATACGTGAATATAATTTCCAAGCGCCGGAAACTTTGACAGTTCCAAATGCTATCATTGGATAGCTATGTCCATCTCCCAAAATATCATTTTGCGCTCGTGCAAAAACTTCTGGGTTGCCTAAATTAAAATCAATATCAGGCAAACTTTTTGTTTCTAATAAACGTTCTGCTGAAATGAAACGTTCGGGAAATAATTTGACACTTGCTGAAATTCTATCAATAGTGGTAAATCCAAGCAATTTTGATAAGTAGAAACTTGGGGCTGATCCTCTCCCCGTAAGCGTGATTTGACCACCAAGTTCTTTTCCATGCTTAATTACTTCATAATCTAATAGAAAGTAATCTGACATATTAGTAATAAAAACAGTATCTAATTCTTTTCTAATTTCTTCTTCATATAGACTATGTTTTTCTCTATCTATATGTATTTTTTCTTTTTCCCATTGCTCCCAAATAAGATTTTCAAGAATTTTATTTTTTTCTTCTTGTGAATTTTCAGGATATAAAGTGGGTAATTTAATAATATCTGGGTCAAAAATTACAGAGGTATATGGTTCAACTTTTTCAAAAATATTGGTATTATTTAAAGCTTCCGCAATTTGTTCTTGATTTAAAACACCTTGTTCTTCAAATCTTTTAAAAGCCTCATCGTATGAAGGCCAATCAAGATACCAATTGTTTTCTTCAGGATATTCAATGCCTCGTGATAATAAATAATCTTCTCTTTCTTGATATTGATTTTCTGAAATCAAATGACTATCCATTCCTGCGATAATTTTGATATTATATGCTTGAGATAAATCTAATATTTTTTTATTTAATGTTTTTTGAGATTCTACATTATGGTTTTGAACTTCAAGATAAAAATTTTCTTGAAAATAATTATGAAGTTGTGCAAGAATAAATTCTGAATCTTCATATTTCCATGGTAATCCAGCCACACAAGCACTAGTAACCCAAACATCATCTTTAGGCAATGTAAACAATAATTCAAGATCTATTCGTGCCTTATAATAAAATCCAGAAATATTCGCTTCACTAAGAATGCGATTGATGGCTTTACGCCCATTTTCATTTTTTGCTAATAATATTAAATGAGCATTGGTTCTATCTTTTTCAAAACGATTTTTGACTATATAAACTTCTGCTCCCAATAATGGTTTTAACTCAAATTCTTTGGCAAGTTCTATTGTTTCAATAAATCTTCCGCACCACCCATGCTCGACACCGCTCAGAACTTTTTGTCCCAATTCTGAAGCGCGTATAGCACGAGCCCTATTAGAAATCGTGCTATCTGGAGTTGAGATATTGCTCATGGATGAATGACAATGATAATTTATATAGTTCATACATCAATATCCTTGTAAGCACAGGATTCACTATAGGAACAAAAATTTAAGCAAAAAAACTTATTGCTCGTATTAGGATTGAAGTCTTTCTCGTTCTTAATTTGTTCAACAATATTTAAAAATCTATTCAAATTATTAAATGCTTTCTCAGGATCAACTAGAAATTTTTCAATTTTATTAAATCTAACAAACCATAACCACATTTGATCTACTTGTATTTGTTTTTCTGCCCACAATAAAGATGCATATAATTGCAACTGTCTTGCATATGGTAAAATTTTATCTTTTTTAACATTACCTTTTGTGTCATAAGGATTAGATGTTTTATGATCAAGAATAATGATTTTATTAGCTTCCTTATCTTTTAAAACAGCATCGGGTTTTATAACAAATTTTATTTTATTTATTTCTGTTTCAACTTTATCTTCAATATTTATAAGTTCATATTTATCTCTCGGAAAATCAAAATTAGAAAAGAATTCTATACCTTGCTGATAGTATATTTCGCCTAAATTTCTACCAATTTTGGGTTCTTCTGATACCACAATTCTTTCATAATTATCTTGATAATATTGAAGCATTTCATAGGATGCTATCTCGCCTTTAAAATACTTTTCAATAGTTTCGTGACAGACTAATCCATACTCCGCCCACCACGATGAGGTACGTTCAATCCCCTCTAAGTATATCATCTTCCATAATAATTTGCAAGACTCAAATGTGGAAAGATTACTATAACTAAAAATTATATTATTTATTTTTTCTGTGTAGTCTGTCATATTATCGCATCATCTCTGGCGTTAAGGCATCAATTTCTTCTTGCGTCAAATCTCTAAACAAAGTGCGTTCTCCTTCAAATTTTACATTGACACAACCTGTTGCACCATCCCTATGTTTTACAATCCACAGTTTGCTTTCTTTTATAATTTTTTCTTCCATTTTATGGGTAATCATAATAATTAAACTAGGTGCGCCCTCTCCGCTCTGCGTCAAATCAGACGATTTAGGTTCTTTGTCTACTCCTCGTTGCACACTTTCAATGGAACGATTCATTTGTTGAATAATAATAATAGGTATGTCAAATTCTATTGCCATATTTTTGAACTGGTAACTCATTCTATCAACACGAACATACTCTTGTTCTCCAGGCAATCTATCCGCAATCAAGGCTAATTGATCCACAATGATTACTTCAACTCCCATTTCTTTCATTTTTCTCATTTTATTACGAAGCAATGGAATAGAAATATTACCAGTATCATCCAAATAAATTTTATTAGATTCTTTTATGAGAGCGACGGCTTTACGATATTTATCTTCTTCATCATCATAGATTTTTCCCATTTTTAATCGTAATGCTGGGATACCAGAAATTGCTGCGATAAGTCGTTGAGTATATTCAGTACTACTCATTTCTAAGGTAAAAATTCCCACATTTTTTGAGAATGGTGCGCTATATATTGCCATATTGAGTGCCATGGTCAGCGCTAAAGAAGATTTTCCCATTCCCGCTCTTGCCGCAATAGTAACTAATTCGCCAGGAAATAATCCTCCAATTTTTGCATCTAAAGATTTAATGCCTGTTTCTATATATCTTTTATTGCTTTTTTTTGCATGTTCTGTTTCTTGAACGGCTTTTTCTACCGCTATGTTAATCGGCGTAATAGATTTAGTATTAATCCCACTATAAGCTGCCACTTTTCCAAGCTCTGCTTCTAGATGGGTAATAACATCAATAGAACTATTTCCTTGATTGATCCATTCATTTGATTTGGTAGTAACTTCTTGAATTTTTCTTTTACTAGAATCATCTCTGACTTGATGCGCATATGTTTCAGCACTATCAATATTGACATCATCTTTCTCTTGTAGCCATTTTATTCCTTCAGACGCAACAAGTTTTCCATCAACGGTTGAAAATCTTTCAAGAGTTCCCTGTCGTTGCATCTCGTCCATTGTGGTCAACAAATCAATGTTGGCATTTTTATCATATAATTTTTGAAATGCATACCATACCCAAGCATAAGGTTGAAACCAAAAATCTTTATAAGTACAAATGTCTTTTAATATATTAAAGCTTTCGCCATCTTTTAATACACAACTGATAAGAGATTCTTCCATCTCAGAAGAAAATACATTATTCGGCAATGTTATATCTCCTCTTCTTTATTTATTTTTAGCCCAATAAAATAATGACCCAATCCCAATGCTCTTAGGAGAAAACGTCACCCACTTATCTTCGCAACATCCTTCTTCATACCGAATGCTTTGTTTAGACCAATTATCCCAAAGCACCAATCCATTATCTCCTAAACTATACAAACTCATTCCAATTGATATCCAATCGGAATAATTATCTACCATATACTTCGGCAATTCATCTAATGCTTTTTTGACTCTTTTAATATTTTCTTCTGGAGAAATATTATAGTCTAATAATACCCTTTTATTTTTTATTCTTTCTTTTTTAGAACATCCTAATTTATCTAAGATTTGTTCTGATATTTCTTGTGGAGGATTTTTCCATCCTCTAAGCGCAACATAAGAACCTTGATTTACAACAATAGAAGGAGGAGCAATAAAGTATCCTCCAGTTCCTCTAGTATCTATTCCGGTTCTTTCATTAGTACTAGTCTTACCCTCCCCTGTAAAGATTATATGAATTCCCATAGAAGGAGTTCTGCTTTGCCATGCTCCGGTGTCAGATATTCCAAGAGACATATAATTGTTAATTCCATCTTTACCTTTTTTTACATCTATATCTATAACAAATAAATTCGATTTTCCGCAATCAATCCCTATGCAAGCATTGGGATATTTTTTCCACCACTCAATAATTTGTTTTCTATCAGTTGTAGAATCTAATAACCCATTATGTGTATAAGGGGATTTAGCACGAGGTACTTTAATTCTACCTTTTTTATCTGTAAAAGGCATGCCATCTATTTCTCTACAAGGAAAAATAGCAAATCCCATATCTGCGTATTCTAATGCTTTATTTAACAAATTATTATCCATAATATCATATATAAAAGGGGCGGGTTTTCCCGCCCCTTGAGATACTAATTTACTTCAAAAAGTCGGGCATTTCTTCTTCGTCTTCATCAATATCGGGCGATTCAGACGGCTGAGAATCTTCAGGAACATACTTTTCAAAATTGAATACTACCAAAGATGGGTTCTTAGGCCAAGCGCGATTGCCTTCCTTATCAGTATATTCCTCAATAGAAAATCCTGCCCCCTTCAATTCAATACGATCTTTTTCTTTAAGAGTAGAAGCTTTCTTATGGGCTTCACCTACAAAGCGAACAAAAGACCAAGTAGAGTTTTTGTAATCCCCACTATTTTTGTCTTTACGAGCGGAAGAGAATTTTACTTCTGAATACTTTCCCTTATCTTCTACTTTCCAGACTGTAACACGTTGATTTTCTTGAATCCATAACATATTAGTTCAAAGCCTCCACTGCTTTCCACAAATCGTTTAATTGTTTAATATCTTTAATTTTATTGAAATTACCACCTTCAGCAAAACGAGTAAGAGTAGCCATAAGCAACTGGTTTCTAGTACCGCCTAGTTCCGAGCAACGCCGATTAAGCATAGAGCGAAGTTCATCTAAAGGAATTAGAGATTCCTCTTCTTCTTCAGTGAGTTCATTTTCGTCTTTCTCATTTTTTACTTGATTAATAAATTCGTTAGATGCTTTTTCGCGCTCAGAAACTTCTTCTCTACGCATATTTTCTAAATCTTCTTCTGTAGCATAGGTATTTTTAGAAGCTTGTACTCCTTCGTGAAATGCCTTGAGATATTCCTCTGCCGTCATAGGAACACGATCTGGCATACCTGCCAAACGTGAGCCAGAATCAATATAACCATCATCCCTAAAAACAATAAAGCGATCTTTGGAAGCAATCTTATTATCTTTTACAATCTTATCAGTAATAAAAGTTGCAATAATATCTGCTTTATCTGCAAAGATGTTGTCATAATTTGCATCAAGGTTAGATGTAAGAATCTGATAAGGCTCCGATTCTCCTTTTTCTTTTACGTCACGAAGTTTGCAGTGTCCAATAAAAACCAATCCGTAGCCGGCACGTTCTAGACGAGTAATTTGCTCATTGATAATTTTTTCAATATACTTTTTCCCTGCTCCATACCCGCCTAAAGCATCATTAATGCTTTTGGCTTTCTTGCCGGTTCGTGCCTTATGCACGTCTAATACTTCTTGCATCGCCATTGCGACCATCTCATCAATGGTATCAATTCCTACAACTTTAAATTCGTTGTCTGCTTTATTTTTTATAAGGTCATCTACTGTTTCAATAAAAGATTTCCATGTTGGAGTTTCGTGAGCATAAACATCATCTAATGCCTTATAGCCAGTTTCATTGCCTGTGCTAATAAGTAAGCCGTATTTAGTATTACCATATTGGGCTTTTACAATGTCACGAAACATGGTACTTTTACCGATTTTTTTAACTCCACGCCAGTAATGCCTATAACTACCAAAGTCTACTTTAATTTTGTTTGGTTCATACTTCATTAAACTTTACTCCTTATAATTGAATGTGAAACTAATTTTATTTGCTGAACCTTTATTACTATTTTACCACATGAAAGTATTACTTTATGGGGTTGCGTTGATATTTCACCTCCTATTGTGTATTTTAATCTATGATAATATCTAATGTTTAGGGCAATGAGAATTTTAAATTAGTCTTTAATCACTTTTACTGATGGTTTTACTGGTTCTTTGAATGAAACTTCAAGAGTTAAGAACCCGTTGGATAGATTCCAGTGAACCTCTTCCATGTGCTTCCGCATTAGGAACTTAATATTTAGGGATGATTCATTTTCGAAAATTTCATTCTTGGTAGAACCACTCACCACAATCGCTTCTCTTCCGCCATATTCAGATATTGTTTCAACAGAAATGTCTTTCTCGTCAACACCAAGGGCGTTTACAAGAATAAACATCTTTCCGTCTTTTTCAATTACTCTGTACCCATCAACCTCTCGAAAAGGACGATGGTAGCGAAAATAAGTAGGGTCAAACTGAATTAAATCAAAAAGGGAATCAAAAGTCATTTTTACCTCCAAATTAAAATAGTATTTTCTCATTGCCCTAGTGGATCTGCCCAGATTTGCACTGGGGACATATACTTTATGAGAGTAGTGTTCTAACTGCTGAACTACAGATCCTAATAGTTTATTAATAAAGCCTATATGGGGGTTTTTCTCCCATTATTTTAACATATATTTTATTCCATGTTTTCCCATCTAAAATATTATAAATTGCTTGTTTCCACATTTTATATTTATTCACAAAATGAGAAACTTTAATGTGCTGAAAATAATACCCTTGTAAAATTTCTTCCACATCTTTTTCTGTTAATTTATGCCCATTGCATTGCTCCCCATATAAAATAGATTCTGGGTGGGTCTTAAAACCATGTCTATCGCCTTTTGCAGATCTTCCTTTTTGTGCCATATCTCTATTGTTTTCAGCTTTTGTTCCTAGGAATAAATGATCGGGATTGACGCACTTTCTATTGTCACACTTATGGCAAACACATAATTCATCATCTATATCTCCTACGAATAAAGCATAAGACACTCTATGAGCATCTATTACTTTTCCGTTTATTTTTAAACACCCATAAATATTTCCCCTAGATGATGCGATCCATTCCCAACATCCGCTTTCTTTGTTTACAATATATTTATCAGAAAACCTGTTTACAACTTCTTGTTTATTTTCAATATGTAACATTAATAATAAAAACTTCCTTTCGCTTTACAAAAGATTGATAAGATGTCGCCAACCCAACTCTTATCTATATGACACCAGTAATGATTGGTTACTGTGAGCATTACACTAGTATTGTCTCAACCTATTTGAGCTTGCAAGCAGAGGCTTGGTGTGTACTGTTAGAAATAAGTTTACCACAGAATTCCGAATTTGTCAAGGGTATTGGTGGTATCAATTTCCATAAAACTCTTGTTTTATGGGGTAGATACATCTTTGTATGCTACCCCGACTTCTCCGCCAATGAGTATTTTATAATTTGCATAATCAGAAATGGGACAAGAATCTTTCATACCATCGGCAAACTCAATTTTATAGCAAGCTCTAGGTTCTTTCCCTTCTAGATATACAGTCTCAATCCCTCTAATTACAGCAGGTTCTCCAGAACGGTAACTATATGGTGAAGTTCCTACATAATATACTTTATTATCTTTAAGTTCTGACCTTAATTCTTCTTGCATTATTTCTCCTTTTCAATACCATGAAATGACGATTTCATGGGGTAATATACCACCGTATATGCTATATCGTCATACGATATACCCCCATATATGGGGGTTAATCCCTTTCTTCTTTGAAATATTCTCGAAGTTCTTCTAGTTTGTCTTCGTCCGACAAACTATCCTCGTCAATAATACTTAAAACATCATCTCGGAACATATTATAGTAAAACTTATCATTTTCATCATCGGAGACAGAAATAACATCTTCTGCCGAAGTATTCGGTTTGCTAATATTGCCATGAGTTACGTGATCATAAACTCTCGAAACCTCACCTAAAACAGTAGAATAATCTACTAATTCTCGTTTTAAATGATCTAAATTTACTGAACCATCATCATTAATGATAAGGTGTTTCCAAAAAGTGTTGAAATCTTTTTCAATATTAGCCAATTCTTCTACACTTAATTCGTCAAATTCTTCCATATTATCATATTTGTCAAAATAAGAATCTTCTAAATCAATAAAATATTTTTTCCGTAAAAACAATTATCCTCCCTGTGTCTAATTCGTGCGCATCGTGATAATATGTATAAAAATCTTCTTTTTTCCATTTCTTTATATGTCGCGCTAATCCGATGTCCACATTCTGGTTATTATGTCTGTCATATATTTTAGTGGGACGATATTTTGGTTTATTATTTTTATTTAAAAATTCCATGAAACCCTCATTTTATTAATCCCACCACCAATCAGAATAATCTCGCATCGTATCAAATAATTGATGTTTATACTCTGATTCTTTTTCGTCAATGGCTTTATTCATTTTTTCCCAGTCTTCTTTTTCTTTTGCGCCCATCGGCAAAATTCCGTGGCACTTTCTTCCTTCGCTATCTATCCAATCGTCGAAATGAAATGGATACTTTTCATAATGTGGTTCGAGCAATTCTAATTCAAATTCTCTCGAAGTTAATTGATGGCAAGCATTTAGTGCTATCGAAATTTGCTCAATAATTTTATCATATTCTTCTTGGACAATAAAATCGCTATGCTCAAAATAATTTTTCATGCGAGAAAGTTTATATTCAATGAGATCTAACAAATATCGATGATCCCAATCAAAATTATTCCATAGAATTTTTGACCATTGAAAAATAGTCTTAATATTATATGGCAGATTTCTTAGTTCTTGTAAGAATGTGGATTTATATCCCATTATTTATCTTTTCTCAGCTACATGAAATCTTTCTTTTATTCGGCTCCATATGACGGATCAATTAAATCCCCATATTCTTCTTCGTATTGTTTCCCTATGTCTTCAACGCGGACAGCCAGGTTGCTC
>ENA-UOWE01001707-UOWE01001707.1-activated-sludge-metagenome-genome-assembly--contig:-NODE-1707-length-26319-cov-3.921223_pt1 | contig 26319 bp, 21 predicted proteins | sample MGYA00249841_ERZ761562 | MGnify/ENA primary metagenome ERZ761562 (study PRJEB28883, sample SAMN05720200) | activated sludge metagenome | isolation source: Anaerobic digester | place: Japan...
ATATCGGGAAGCGATACTGCTCCGTCAACATATCCTGCTTCTAATTTCACCGCCACGCGAGGTGCTAATCCTTTTCCTGAGAAAGAAGCTGACAGAACTACGACTTTCGATCCTTCTGCTTTCGCAGCTTCAGCGATCACCGAGCCATAAGCTTGGTTTACGAACGCCTTCATCTGATCGTTATTTACGGTTAGTACCTTTGCAGCCCCGTATAGAGCTAGTTTTGTTAACTCGTCGTTGGATACATCACCGATAGAGATAGCCACACAAGGAACTCCCATTTGTTGAGCAATGCTATAACCGTAAGAAACAACTTCGAAACTTGATTTTTTGAATTTGCCGTTTGCATTTTCGGCGTATACTAAAACTGACATGTGTTAAATTTTATGCTGAATAGCTTACGAAGAAGCTTTTCTGTTAATGATAAATCTAAGTAGTTTTTAGATGGCTTTCGCTTCGTTGTGAAGTAAGTCAACCAATCCTTTTACATCGTCGGCAGCGACTAATTTCACCTGACTTCTAGCAGCAGGCTTATCGTATTTTACGAATTGCTGTAGGGAAGGAACGTCGATTGCTTCAATTGTAGTTAAAGGCTTAGTACGTGCACTCATGATACCACGCATATTCGGGATACGAGCTTCTGCCATACCTTCTGTTGCGCTTACTACCAGTGGCAAAGGACAAGTAATTACTTCTTTTCCGCCTTCGATTTCACGTTCAAGAGTTGCTGTAGTTCCTTCTACGTTTAACACCTTAACGATTGAAATAGAAGGTTGATCCAATATTTCACCCACCATTGATGCTACTTGAGAACCGTTATAGTCGATCGACTCACGTCCTGTCATGATCATATCAAATCCTTGATCTTTCGCATAAGCAGCGATTTGCTTCGCCACGAAATAAGCATCACGAGGAGCAGCGTTTACACGAACTGCGTCGGTAGCGCCAATTGCCAATGCTTTACGAATAGTAGGCTCGGTAGAAGCGTCGCCAACATGTAATACCGTAACAGTACCTCCTTGAGCCTCAGTGAGTTCAAGGGCGCGAGTTAAAGCGATTTCATCGTATGGGTTAATAATAAATTGGACACCTGCCGTCACAAATGATTTAGCGTCGTCGCTAAAATTGATCTTTGTGGTAGTGTCGGGAACGTTGCTGATGCAGACTAAAATCTTCATATTTTTCACTTTTCAAACGAATTCACAAACATACTCACTACAGAGCAGTAAAAAAAGGAAAAGAAGGGAATCAATTACAGATTTTATTCACCTTTTTTCGGGATGATTTTTACCAACGGATTGTTACTTTTGTGCCTTCTCATAGTCGCTTCAATTATGTCTGATAAAATCGCCACCCTCGAACAATTTCTGAAAGATGACCCTGCAGATACTTTTTCGCGCTATGCCTTAGCTCTCGAATACGCTAAGATTGAGGACGTTTCAAAGGCTTTGTTCCTTTTGGGGCAACTTAAAACCATCGATCCCGGATATTTAGCTTTGTACTATCAACTGGGTAAATTACAGCAAATTGCGGGACTTACCGATGAAGCTGCCGAGACCTATCGTGAAGGCATTTTGTTAGCATTGAAGCAAAATAACCGCCATACGCATGCCGAACTAAAGTTTGCCTTAGAAGATCTTACGGGGCAAGAAGAAGATTAATTTGCTTCTTTTTTACACTATTCGGGCGAATACCTTTCAATTTCTTTTTTTGTAAGTCCGTTCCGTTTATTTTTGTCGTCACAACATTTATTAAACATGAGAGAAATTCAATTCCGTGAAGCGCTTCGTGAAGCTATGTCGGAGGAAATGCGTCGCGATGAGAGTATTTTCCTGATGGGAGAGGAAGTAGCGCAGTATAACGGTGCTTATAAAGTGAGCCAAGGAATGCTCGATGAATTTGGTGCTAAACGTGTTATTGATACGCCTATCGCAGAACTTGGATTTGCTGGAATCGGTGTTGGTGCTTCCATGAACGGCTTACGTCCGATTATTGAATTCATGACTTTCAATTTCAGTTTAGTGGCTATAGATCAAGTGATTAACTCGGCTGCAAAGATGAAAAGTATGAGCGGAGGACATTTTGGTTGTCCTATCGTGTTCCGCGGACCAACTGCTTCTGCCGGAATGTTAAGTTCTCAACATAGTCAAGCTTTCGAAAGTTGGTATGCTAACTGTCCGGGATTAAAAGTGATTGTGCCTTCAAACCCTGCAGATGCCAAAGGTTTATTGAAATCTGCCATCCGCGATAACGATCCTGTGATTTTCATGGAATCGGAGCAGATGTATGGCGATAAAGGACTTGTTCCTGATGGTGAATATTTAATGCCGATTGGAGTGGCCGATATCAAACGTGCCGGAACTGATGTTACTATCGTTTCTTTCGGTAAAATGATGAAAATTGCGTTGAAAGCTGCTGAAGAATTAGCGGCTGAAAATATTTCTGCTGAAGTGATCGATTTACGTACTGTTCGTCCAATCGACTACGCTACCGTTATTAATTCAGTTAAGAAAACAAACCGTTTAGTAATCGTTGAAGAAAGTTGGCCTTTAGCTGCTATCGCAACGGAAGTAGCGTTCAAAGTTCAACGTGAAGCTTTCGATTACCTCGATGCTCCTGTGTTACGCGTGATGGGTGGTGATGTTCCATTGCCTTACGCACCAACATTGATTGAAGCTTACCTTCCAAATCCTGCACGTGTGATTAAAGCAGTGAAAGATGTAATGTACTTGCATAAAGCATAATACCAACAATAATTTTAAAGCGGAGAAAAAAATATTTTCTCCGCTTTTTTTTTGCACGCTAAATAATTAGAAGTGTTTTTCATAACTTTTCTTTTATACCTTTGATAAATGCGCCAACTGAAAATTCTTGCATTTATATTGCTAATCACCTCCCCTGTAACTGGCCAAAGTCTTATAAAAGATTTTGACATGAGTTTCGGTGGTTATGGGTCAGATTATAACGTAGGATTTATTCGTTGTAATCAAGGCGGATTTGCATTGTTAGCGTCATCTACATCAGATAGTAGTTTCTCCAAATCTCAGAATAATCGCGATTCCACCGGATTTACACATGACTATTGGTTAGTACGATTTGATGCTCAAGGAAACAAATTATGGGATCGTACTTATGGAGGCACTGGTTCAGATTTACCCTCGGCGATTTGTCAACTTTCTAATGGTGATTTTATACTTGCAGGCACATCCTCTTCAACGATAAGTCATGAAAAATCAGAAATGTCGCGAGGAGGAAATGATTTTTGGATTTTACGTGTAGATTCTATCGGAAATGTTATTTGGGATAAAACCATTGGCGGAAGTGCGAATGATTATTGTAAGTCAGTAACTATAACTTCGAAGGGTAGAATTTTTTGCGCTGGTTATACTTTGAGTACTGTGTCGGGGGATAAAACAACTCCTTTAATCGGAACACAAGTTGCCTTTGATTTTTGGTTGGTATCGTTGAATGAAAACGGTCAATTTCAATTCGATCAAACACTAGGTTCAACTCAAAATGATAATTGCAATTCTATTGTTGCATCTAGTAATGGCGGTGCGATATTGATGGGCTATAGCGATAGCCCTGCAGGATTTAATAAATCGCAATCTTCTCGAGGCTTGAATGATTTTTGGGTGATTGCAGTTGACAGTATCGGTAAGAAACTTTGGGATAAAACTTTAGGTGGTTCTGAAGAAGATTATGGATATTGCATAAATAGGACAGATGATGCAATTTATGTTGGTGGTGATTCTTATTCCGGTCCAGGGTTCGATAAAACCTCTTTGAATAAAGGTATCGATGATATGTGGTTGGTAAAACTTAGTCTTACGGGCAATGTAATTTGGGATCAATCGTTCGGTGGTACCGACTCAGATGAAATGAATATGATTTCAATTAATTCTGATAAAAGTATTTTACTCAGTGGAGAATCGTATTCTACTTCCGGTTTTGATAAGTCGGAGAATAATATGGGGCCTGAACAATTATGGATGATTCAAGTAGATACTGCTGGAAATAAATTAATGGATAAAACTTTTTTCTCATTCGGTCACGATGAGGAAGGAATGGCTCTCGAATCATCGCCGGGAAATTATTTCGGCTGTATCTCTTCTGTTGTTGGTATTGGTGGATATAAGTCAATTCCTAATTATGGCTTAAATGATGTATGGGTTTGCGCGTTGAAACCTGCTGTTGGTGTTGAGGAAAATATAATGAACGAAGTAAATGTTTATCCAAATCCGGTTTCTTCCGGACAAATACATATTCAATCGAAATTCAAAACATCTGATATAAAGTTATACGATTTAAGAGGAGTAGAGTTGATCGATGAAAAGTCTTCTGATCTTGAGAATTTTTCAATGGATATTTCATCATTATCAGATGGAGTTTACTTTCTTCGCATTCAATCGGCAACGAATGTTTTAACTCAAAGGATAATTGTAAAACATCCATAAAAAAAACGGAACCGTTTAGATTCCGTTTTTGATGTTTGATTATTGACGAGATGCACGTCGCTCTTTTATTTTTTCAATTAGTTCTTTCTTGAAATCATCTTCTGCACGATACAGCGCAGCAACCTTTTTCATTGGTAAAACTTGCTTAAACTGACTATTGTATTTCTTAATAACATCGAGTTCTTGCTGACGCATGGCGATATCTCCATCCACAATTTTTTCTAGTTCTTTATCAGAAAGGTTGTCGAAATCTTCTTTCGCCTCTCGACCCGTTTTACGTCGATTGCTTCTAACACTTTTCAACTCTTCCGAGAACTGATTAAATACAGGCCAAAACTTTTTGGCTTCGTCGGGAGTCAAGTCGAGTTTTTTGGTGAGATATGCAATTTTCATTGACTCAATATCCTCGCGATTTGCTCCTCCGCCCATTCTTCCCGGTCGCTGCGCGAGGGCAGTAAAGGTTGAACAAACAAGGACTAAGATGAGCAGTTGTATAGATTTCATAATAACGGAATTCTAGAGTGAATTAATCAATGTTGATTCGTCGGTATTGTTTAGTATATATTCTTCGATTTCAGCGGTGCTGTCTTGAACTGCATCTTGATTGGCAGGAACTGCATCCGCTAACAGCGCTTCATCAATTTCAGTATAATATCCGCTTTCGATAAGGTCATCGCAGGTGATTTCTGCTACTTGTTCAACTTTGGTTTGTTCGTTAGCGGCAAAGCGAAGATAGATGCCTGAACCAATCATTCCAACAATTACAAAAGCTATAAGCCATTGAGGTTGAAATACTTTGATGGTTTTGGATTTTTTCTCGCTTGCAATACGATCTTGAATCGAGGAGCTTAATTTCTCGAAATATCCCTCGGGAGCCGAAAAGGGCTCATGCCCCTGCATCTTTTGCAGTTGAGGCATTTCTTTAAGTTCGTCGTTGGAGTTCATGGTGGCTAGCGCTAATAATCTATAGATGATAATTTGATGATTTGGTTTAATGTCCGCTGATAAATTTCTCTACTTTACTCGCGGCATGATGGTAACTTGCTTTCAATGCTCCTACTGATGTCCCTAGTACTTCAGCCATATCTTCGTATTTCATGTTATCGTAATATCGAAGGTTGAATACCATTCTTTGCTTTTCGGGCAGACTTAATATTGCTTGTTGTAGTTTGAGTTCGAGCTTATCGGCATTGATGGTAGGTTCACTTTCCAGTTTACCTAAGAGCTCTTTTTCAACATCCCCGATAGGGAGGAAGAATCGCCTTTTCTTTTGCTTCAGGAATCCCAAACATTCGTTGGTAGCAATTCTGTAAATCCATGTATACAACTGACTATCCTCTCGAAATCCTTCTAAGTTTTTCCATACTTTAATAAAGGTACTTTGGGTCAGGTCGTCGGCATCTTCATGGTCGATAACGATACGGCGGATATGGTAATAGACTTTCTTCCGGTATTTTTCTACCAGTAGATTGAAGGCGTAATGCTTATTATTTCCTTCGGGATCACGAAAACGTTCCAGCAGTTCGCTGTCGCTGAATTCTGACATAAGGGCTTGTTAGGGGAAAGTCAAAAGTAGGATGCCTTTCTGTCCCGAAGGTTTAATCCGATAAAACAAATTACCGGATTTTTTTTCTTAGGACTTCCTGGCGATAGCTCTTTCAGCCGCTTTTACAATATCAATTGTATCAAGACCGTATTTTATCATCAATTGATCAGGGGTTCCACTTTCTCCGAAGCTATCGTTTACCGCAACATATTCTTGAACGGTAGGAAGGTGGGCAGTAAGCACTTGAGCCACGGCATCACCTAATCCGCCAAAGCGGTTATGTTCTTCAGCAGTAACAACGCAATTGGTCTTAGCAACCGATTTCAAAATAGCGTCGTTATCGAGTGGTTTTATTGTGTGGATATTGATGATTTCAGCAGAGATACCCATTGCTGCAAGTTGTTCTCCTGCTTCGATAGCTTTCCATACTAAATGTCCCGTAGCAATAATGGTCACATCTGTCCCTTCGTTTAACATCACTGCTTTCCCGATTTCAAAATTTTGATCGGCAGGAGTGAAGTTAGGAACGGTAGGGCGTCCGAAGCGTAAATATACAGGACCATGATGTTTCGCAATAGCGATAGTCGCCGCTTTGGTTTGGTTATAATCACATGGATTAATAACGGTCATACCCGGAAGCATTCTCATCAATCCGATGTCCTCTAAAATTTGATGCGTTGCACCATCTTCTCCCAATGTTAATCCCGCATGCGATGCGCAAATTTTTACGTTCTTATCGCTATACGCTACCGACTGACGAATTTGATCATAAACACGTCCCGTACTGAAGTTGGCAAAGGTTCCGGTAAACGGAATTTTTCCTCCGATAGTCAGTCCCGCAGCGATACCGATCATATTCGCTTCCGCGATTCCCACTTGAATAAAACGATCGGGATGATCTTTCGCAAAAGCATCCATCTTTAACGATCCCGTAAGGTCGGCACATAATGCAACTACATTCGGATTTTCTTTTCCTAAAACAGATAATCCTGCTCCGAATCCTGATCGTGTATCTTTCTTTTCAGTGTACGTATATTTTTTCATGAGGATGTAATTAATTTATTGGTAAGCTGATGCTGCTGCCGGAAGCAATCCGGAAACTTTTTTCGATGGTATATTGAGATGATTGAGAGTTCTTCGGACGAAATACGATACGGTAATTTCCCGGTTGAAGGATAATACTTTCTTTCACTGTACTCGTTGAAAGTGTATATACCCATTTCAATTTATTTTTTTCTTCGATGAGGATGCTACCGTAACCCGGACTATTGCATATCAATGTCACGATTCCCGGATTCGGGATTTGCACCGTTGTTGTTTTACTCTGTGAGATATTTACGTTATCGAGGTAGATACGAGGTGTTGTCAAAATTTCAAGATCGTAGTCGCCGATAAGGTAACGTTGTGAGCTGTTAAAATCCTGGACATTCAACGTTGTCATTTCACCATGCTTACGCACGATTGCCTCTAAACTTTTATAATCATTACTTCCGTCGATCTTCAATTGCAAATCGCCTTGCGGTGCATCGATACCCACGACATTGTGCTTGCCGGGGAGGATGTAGATAGAATCCTTGCTAACAGGAGGAATAGTATGAACGGTAATGTTATATGTTCCCAACGGATCAATCTGTAGAGTATCCGGAACACCTTTAACATTCATGGTATGCATGATGTCGTAGCGCACTTCTCCTGAGAAACGATCGTAAAATGTCATTGGGACATTCGTTTCAGAAGGCTTACCATATGCATCAATCAAGTTCACTTGAATACTGGTATTGTTGAGTGCTTGCGTGATGACAATATTTAAAGCTTGCTGGAATTGAGACTCATTCGTTGCATCGAAATAATTGCCAACACATTCAAATTGTTTGAGGAAATCCTTGTTGATGCCTAATCCGATAACGAAAGGTTTTAAAACGATTCCTCGCTTCTGCAACATTGCAGAAACCGCACAAGGATCTCCGCCACATTCCTCGATACCGTCGGTAATAAGGATGATAATATTACGAGCAGGATCTTTCGGGAAATCGCCGCCGCATTCCTCGAGGGAGCGAGCGATAGGAGTAGTGCCGTTAGGACTAATTTCACTCAAACGTTTTTTTATTGAGCCTCCATTTTTCTTCCCGAAGGAAACTTCCAACTTAGTATCATCACAATCTTGTGGAGGATAATGCTTTTGGTGTCCGTACACACGAAGTGCCAACTCCAAATTATCCATCGATTGCAATGAATCGACCATTTCACCTAACAATTTACGGGCTATTTCAAACTTCGTATTCGATTCCCATTTTGCGTACATGCTTTGCGATGCATCAAACAAAAACAAGATGCGTGTAGGCTGTTTAGGAGGGATTCTGCCCTGAGAAAACGAAGAAAATGATCCGCATATCATCACCAACACGAATAAGTATTTCACGCGAGCAATGAATGAAGATGAAAGGATGTTTTTTATCAACTTATTAGAGATTAGTAATCGCCTAAAGTTTCAGGATTTTGGTTGAGTGCAATTGCTAATTGTTCGTCGTTTGGAGCGATACCATGCCATTTGTGAGAGTGCATCATAAAGTCGACGCCGTTACCCATTTCAGTTTGCATAATAATCAACACCGGCTTTCCTTTACCTGATGTATTTTTAGCAGCTTCCATGGTTTTCATGATATCGGGGATGTTATTGCCATCCATTTTCAATACATCCCATCCGAAGGCTGTCCATTTAGCAGCGAGGTCACCACCATCGAGTACTTGTTTTGTAGAACCGTCGATCTGTTGACCGTTGGCATCGATAGTAGCAATTACGTTATCCACTTGCTTCGCCGCTGCGAACATAGCAGCTTCCCAAACCTGGCCTTCCTGAATTTCGCCATCACCCATAAGAACGTAAACAAGGCGTGCATCATTGTTCAGTTTCTTCGCTAATGCAGCACCGATAGCTACAGATAGTCCTTGGCCCAACGATCCTGAGGCAATACGAACGCCTGGAAGTCCGTCGTGTGTAGTGGGATGTCCCTGTAAACGAGTATTTAACTTACGGAAAGTAGCTAATTCCTTCACCGGGAAATATCCGCTGCGCGCTAACACGCTGTAGAAAAGTGGAGAGATATGTCCGTTCGATAAGAAGAAGATATCCTGATTGAATCCGTTCATATCCCACACTTTAGAATCGTGCTTCATCACATGATTATATAAAACGGTCAGGAATTCAGCGCAACCCAATGAACCACCCGGGTGACCACTTTGCACACCATGCACCATGCGAACGATATCACGGCGAACCTGACTAACGATTTTTTCTAAAGATTCTTCAACTGTCATAGGAATAAGTTTGTGCTGCAAAATTAACCAACTGAATCACTTTAGGGAGTACTTTTCAACAAGGGAAGGCAAATTGTGGATAAATATAGGTTTACGGTTTATGGTTTAATGCTGGCTGGCGCGGTTTAAGGTTTGCGGTTAAATGCCTTCGGCGTTTAAGGTTGGCTGGCGCGGTTAAGGGTTTTGGTGAATTAGAAACTATTTTATTCTAGAAATTGTTATTCTGAAAAAGTCAATGAGAAATAATTATTCAATCCTTAGTAGAGGAGTTTTAGGTTTCGAATGCATTCTGAATGTTATGTTGTTTTGGGTTAAATTTGCGCGATGAAAATTTTCCCGGAACATTCCCTGTTAATCGAGGAGTTTGAAAAAATTAAGTTGCTGGCAGAGGAGGAATGTGCCGGAACGCTTGGTCGTAAGCTGATGCAACAGGTACGTCCCGGTGATGATTTTGTGAGCACGGTGCATGAGTTGGAGCAGACGGAGGAGTTCCGAAAAATTCTTTCTAACGCCGAACCTTTTCCTACTGAGGCTTATCCCGATATTACTGCTGAGCTGAAATTGTTGGGTATCCGCAATTCGGTATTGACGCTAAGTCAGGTGTTGCTTATCTCGAAGATTGTCGCCAAGATGCGTCTCGTTTTTGATTTTTTCAAGGACCGCAGCACTCGTTTTCCTCTCTTGTTTTCCAAGTTGCAGGATATCACTTACGAGAAGGGAATCTTAGAGGCTATCGAACAAGTGATCGATGAAACAGGAGTCGTTCGCAGTAATGCTTCGCCTGAGTTGGCGCGTATTCGCAAGAACTTGGCTCGTAAACGTATTGAGGCCGATCAGTTATATGCTAGTGTTATTTCGAAATACCGTAAGAGTGGGTGGATATCGGATGCAGAGGAAAGCTGGCGAAATGGTCGCCGAGTGATATCTATTGTTGCCGAGCAAAAGCGTTCAGCAAAGGGTATCATTCATGATATTTCTGCTACGGGAAAAACTTGTTTTATTGAGCCGGAGGAAGCACTCGGGATTAATAGTTTGATAAATCAATTAGAAGCGGAAGAGCAAGAAGAGATTCGCAGGATTCTTCGTGAACTGACTGAGTTTTTGCGTCGCTTCCAACCGTTGATCAGTCATTATTTGCGCTGTATTTCAGAGTATGATGTTGTTGCGGCGAAAGGTCGTTTGGCGATGAAGCTCGATGCGCATTTGCCTTATATCGAGAATAAGCCAAAAATCGATTTGAAGGATGCTCGTCACCCTTTGTTATATTCGTTTAATAAGGCTGCAGGTAAAAAGACGATTCCTTTCGATCTGAAGTTGGATGCGGGGAATCGAATATTAGTTATCAGTGGACCAAATGCAGGAGGAAAGACAGTATGTATGAAAACCGTAGGACTTTCTCAGATGATGTTGCAGTCGGGTTTTCTGGTGACATGCGATGGCAATAGCCGCTTCGGTTTTTTTAAGAAGATATTAGTAGATATCGGCGATTCTCAATCGCTGGAGTTTGAGTTGAGTACATACAGTTCTCGTTTGCGACACATGAAAGTGTTTTTGCAGCAATCGAATCCTGATACTTTATTCTTGATTGATGAATTCGGTACCGGTACTGATCCTTCGTTAGGAGGAGCGTTAGCCGAATCGATTTTGGAGGAGATGAATTACCGAAAAGCTTTCGGGATTATCACCACTCACTATATGAATTTGAAAGTGTTGGCAGATCGTACGGATGGAATCATCAACGGATCGATGGCTTTCGATGCGCAGCGATTAGAACCCCAATTTAGGTTGGAAGTTGGTAAGCCCGGAAGTTCATATACGTTTGTTGTTGCTGAGCGCAGCGGATTACCTCCATCAGTAGTAAATCGCGCTCGTAAAAAAGTAAAGAAAAGTAGTCTGGTGCTCGAAGAGTTGCTCAACAAAATGGAGCACGAAAAAGGTGAAGTTGCGCGGTTGCTAGAGATCAATAAGGTGCAAGAAAAGCGCTTGCAAGAACTCGTAAATAAGTATGAACGAAATGTTGCTACGCAAGAACAACGTCAAGAGATTGATGCCGAACGCGTGCGACAAAAAGAACTTCGATTAGCAAATCAGCTGGAAGAAAAGTTCAAGCGTTTTGTGAAAGATTGGAAGGAGTCGAAGAATAAAAAAGCTGTCCTTGAGAAATATAATTCTCAACTGAGCGACAAAAAATCGAAGCTCACTGAGAAGGAAATGGTGAAGTTGGAGGAGCAGATTAAATACAATATGTTGAAGATCCGTAAAGGCTCGAAAGTGCATTTGCGAGATGGAAAAGTGGAGGGGATAGTTGAGTCGATAGAGGGTTCTAAAGTGGTGGTGGTGTTTGGTAATATAAAGACTACTGCCGATATTTCTCGTCTTATTTATATTGATCCCGAAGCAAAGAAAAATGCAAAAGGGAAGGTGGAGGAGAAGCCTATTGTAGCGACTGACGTTAAGAAAATTGTTGCAGAAGCTTCTTCTAAACAAGAGTCGAAATCTGTCGCGAAAAATAATCCGCCGGCAACTCATAAGCAAGAACCGAAGGATCAAAAGAAAGTTCACGAGCATAAGCAAACAGCGAAGAAACCGCATCCTCATCCTGTAAAGAAAGAGGAGAAAGGTCCCGTTGCTGCACCAAAAGCACCTCCAGGACAACAATCGCATCCGAAGAAATCTCCTGCACAAGATTTACCTAAAACGGAAGCTCCTAAAGAAAATCGTTTCCCGCCTCGAAAAAAGGTAGGAGAATAATCTATAAAAATAATTACCATGATGTCACCTGAAGAAATTGCCGATAAATGGCTACGTGCTTTCAACGATCATAATCTTGAAAATTTGTTGTCGTTATATCATCAAGATGCCGTTCATTTTAGTCCGAAGTTGAAAGTAAGAAGACCTGAATCCAACGGACTCATCAAAGGCAAACATGCATTACGCATTTGGTGGCAAGATGCTTTTGATCGCTTGCCTGAATTAGCATATTTACCTCAAACGATCACGGGAAATAAAGAGCGAGTATTCATGGAATATCTGCGTAGAGTTCCCGGCGAAGCGGATATGATGGTTGCTGAAGTTTTGGAGATAGAAGAAGGGGTGATTGTGGCTTCGAGAGTTTATCATAGTTGATTTTATAATTGATGAGCCGCTGAATTTAGGATACAGGATACAGGATACAGGATGTAGGATGCAATCATCAATCATCAATCATCAATCATCAAGCATCGAGCATCGAGCATCGAGCATCTAGCATCAATCATCAAAAAAAAAGCCCCAACATTACATTGAGGCTTCATGGTTTTACTGTTTTTATTCAAGTTCTTAGCGAGATCGTCCGTTGTTGAGTTCGTTCGATTTAGCCATGTATTTTTGTGATAATCCCATTTCTCCTGTAGCACGATACACTTTCGATAATGTCTCTGCTGTTTGTGCTGATTCAGGGAAGCTTTCTAAGTTATATCGCAAGAGTTGAATTGCTTCGTCTGATTTTCTTTTCATCATTAATTCTCTTGCTAACAAAAGGTAATGATGATCAGTTTCAGGATAGATAATTCTTAAGTTTTCTTGAGTTAATGCTTGTCCTTTGATAGCTACTAATTCAGTACGTAAATCTTGCGTGCGATCTAAGAAATAAGCGAACGAAATAGTTCCGTCAACCATATCTCTTTCGTATTTTCTCAAGCAATTACGCAATGCTGTTTCATCATCAATTCCTTTGATTTGGTTGCGTTGAATCTTTGCATAGTAACGATCACCTTGAACCAAGAAAACAGTATCTCCATCGGCACGAAGGATTTCTTCGAAATTCCACAATGCTGCCAACGCAATTTGAGAATAGTTTTGACTTTCATTTTGGAATCCCCCGGCAGAGGTATGCCATAAATCGCGGATCAGCTGTTGTCCGCCTTCCGTGGGACGAAGTTTATGCATCGCGCAAGCTAAGTTTCCGCCACCTGCATGATAAGCATGCATAACGAGCAATCGGAACCAAAGGTCAGTTTCTTTGTAAGGAATGTTCTGTTCTTCTAACAAAGACTTCACTTTTGGGATACAAATGGTGCTGATTAATCGAGAAGCACCGTAAGCAGCGCGTTTAAGGTCGGCGCGTTCGTCGACATAATTATTCACTTTCAAGCCATATTTCACCGCTACCGACTTCATCAACTGGAATGGTCCGTTAGCGCCTACATACGATTTAGTAGCTTGTTTCCCCGGACTCTCAATCAACAAAATTGTTTGAGCATACCAAGGATCTACATTATATTCTTTGAAATATTCCACTGCTTTCGCGATAACTGGTAAGCTCTTACGATGTTCATAGAACTCGCGTTTACCGTTAGTAACGAATAACTCATCGCTGCCATCGAGGCCGTTTTGGTTACGCAGTTGGTTCTTATAAACCGACTTTTCTGCTTCCGATTGGGTGCACCAATCGCGGTAGCAAGCAGTAGTTAACGGCGTTCTAGACTTAGCAACATTTACGATGCAAGAGTCGGGCGACAAACACATGATCTGCTTCCAGAAGCGAGGTTGAGCCAGTGAATCCCAGCGTTCGGTATACAAAGCTTGGTTATTCACAAACTGCATACGAACGGTCTCATCGGTTGAAACTACAACCTTGCGGACGAATAGAGGATCACTTGTTCTGGAAACAGGGGGCTGTTGTGCTTCTGCTTGTTGAATTCTGCCACATCCGGCGGTCATAGCCAATAAGGCGATAAGGACCGGATTTCTAAACTTCACTTTTTTGAGCATGCTGCAGTATTTGGGCTTTCTAATATTAGTAACGAAATGCTAGGGCTTGTGATTGTATAAATTTACAAAAGCTTTTGCGGTTTTCAAATATATTTCCTTTAATCGGGCACTTTTGTAAGATAAATGGTATTTTTTCCACGTTAGATTGTTGGAAATCAAGAAAAATGAAGATTTAAGGAAGAAGCAAGATGAAGAATCTGCCCTCTATTTTCTAATTTTGCGGTATGGCGACTACACAATTCAAAGATTCGATAGAGATTACAGTCAGTAAAGAGCTTAAACTGTTCATCCGATCGATGGCTGCATCCTACCGATTTATATTCCAACAAGACCGATTTGACTTTGTGAAGAGGGCTGATATGCTGGAATTAGTGGAATTAGATGAAGTTGCTAATCTGGCGGTGCGATTTGCCACCATTCCTGAAGACTCCAAGCTGATATTAACACGTCGTGAATTATACCAAATGTACACGATGATGGAATTAGTTTGCCGCAGCTTCTTAACTGAGATTGGCGACGAGTACAAAGCCATTGCCATGCGCATGAACAAAGTAGACGAAGAAAAGTACAATGCCGTTCGAAATGTAGAATTAAAGATTGCGCAAACCCTAATTCAATCCATTAAACAAGATTTCGCTGCCGATCCCGATTTCGACGAGATAATTGAAAGGTTAGAGATTTTGGGCGGGGAGTAGATTTTTTTTTTGGAGTTCTATGCTGTTTTGTTATTGATTGCAAGAATTGTGTTTGTAAGATTATTGCCGAGGATTTTTTGGGTTCATAGTTAAAAGTTTGAGGTTCATAGTTCATAGTTCATAGTTCATAGTTCATAGTTCATAGTTCATAGTTCATAGTTCGGCAAAGCCGACTTGACCCGATGTGTTGAAGTTGACTCGTTCGTAGACACTAAATAGTTTCTTTGGGATGCATGAAATTTTGTTGCTCAATTGATAAGGTAGAAGAAGAAGAACTTTATCTTGTTTCGAGGTAAAATCCTTTTAAATCCTATGCCCAACGGGCATCCATTTAGCTCCGAAGGAGCGAATCAGCGTTCAATTTAGATCTCAATAAATAAAGATGTACCATCATAACAAATCATAAAAACCATGAAAATCTGCGGCCCATCTCGACTCCGCTCGATGACCACCGCAAAGCGACAGCCATATCGGCGCTAGCCAATTCAAGATTCAAGATTCCCTGCAGTAGAGTCGAAGTTGTCATATTCAAAAAAAACAAATACCGGTCGACACACCGCAGGGCTTCGCATTATTAAAAACTTTTCAAAATACCCTCTGCGTTTTCTAGTGAATTGTAAGTCCATTTTGCCATGAGGTTGAACTTTTCTTTTTCGCTTAGGCGGTAGTTGATTAATGATTCGCGTAAACGTTTGTTGAGTTCGTAAATCATGATGGAGGCTGCCACAGAGATGTTTAAACTTTCAGTGAAGCCTTGCATCGGGATAACTACAAACTCATCGGCATGTTGTTTCATGAGTTCTGATACGCCGTCACGTTCTTGTCCTAGGACTAATGCAATTGGTTGTTTGATGTCTAATTCGGCTACCGATTGTTGTCGCGTATGAGGTGTAGTGGCTACTATTTTATATCCTTTATCTTTTAATTGACGGATACATTGCAACGCACTTTCTTCTCCCGGTTTATACTTGTAAAGGTCGACCCATTGAACGGATCCGCGCTGGATTTTTCGTGCTGCCTTAAAAGGACGATCGGTTTCTAATAAATGTAAATCTTGAATCCCGAAACATTCAGCTGTTCGCATCACAGCACTTATATTATAAGGATCAACAACTTTGTCCATTACAATTGTTAAGTGTCGCGTTCGCTCTTCGAGCATCTCCTTGAATCGCGCAATTCTTCCTTCCAACATAAAGGTTTGGAGGTAGGTGAGTTGTTCGGGACTAATATTCGGAATTGGATTTTGCACATGCAAAGATAGCATCACTAACATTAATAAGTTAATAAATGCTTTATGGGTACGTCTAACTACCTGTTTTAAATTACGTTTTTTGTGTAACGCAACACACGTAATGATATGAATCTTAACGAAACTCTTGAAATGACTACCGAATCAATCTCTTTTTGTAATCGTCCGTTGGAACAACTTCGAATTCAAGAAGCAATTTCAAATAATAAGTCGGTATTAATCACCGGACTTCGTAGAATCGGAAAGACGGAGTTGATTAAATCTTCTTTGAAAGATGTAGAGAAGGAAAAGCAATCGAGGGTGTTTTATTTGGATTTATATCCCACAGGAAATACGACTGAATTCATTCGTTCTTTAGCGAAAAATACTCTAGGAAAACTCGATAATAATCACTTGAAATTAATGCGTGAATTGGCGAATTATTTCTCGTATTTACGTCCCGTTATCCAGTATGATATGATTACCGGAACTCCGTTGATCGATTTTAATCTCGATAGTAATTTTCAAGCGGAGCATACCATCGAACAGATTTTTACCTACCTCAACCGACAAACATTTAAGGTTGTTTTAGTATTCGATGAGTTGCAACAAATGATGAGTTATAAAGAGAAATCAACCATTCAATATTTGATTAGCAACATTCGTAAATCGAATAATATTACTTGTGTTTTTGCGGGTAGTGATTCGCAAATGATGGATCAATTGAAAGACGGTGAATTCAAAAGTTATTTCGAATCGTTAGATAATATTTACGTGCCTGCTTTCGAACATGATGTTTTAAGAAGTTATTTGATTGATCAATTCGCTGCCGCTAAGAAAGTCCTTACCGAAGATGTTGCAGATTTGTTACTCGACTTATGCCGCCGACATACGTATTATGTTCATTATTTCAGCAATAAATTGTTGTCGAAATCAGTAAAGCAACCTGATACTTGGATGGTAGAAAGAATGATGGCGGAGATTTTAAAAGAAAACGAAGCAGTGTATTATGCTTATCGTAATCTGTTAACGGTAAATCAGTGGGAGCTGTTAAAAGGTATTGCAAAAGATAAAGGAGCACGTCAAGTATTAAGTGCAGACTTTATTCGTAAAAATAATTTAGGAAGTACCAGCTCAGTACAAACAGCATTAGCAGCCTTATTCGAGAAGGAATTAATCTACGTTGAAGAAGGCAGATTTTATGTTTACGATGTTTTCTTAAGTCGCTGGTTAGAGATTTAAGAATGTAAAAACTATTATCCGATTTTAACGGAAGTCATGGCGATTGATCCGTACACTAATTTATCATTGAAGAAGTTTACTGAATCATTATCTTCTTTCAGCGCTAATGTATAGAGTAGTGGAAGGTAATGTTCAGGTGTTGGCACTGATAGTTCCACTGCTTTTCCCAATGATTTGTACTGCATCAATTGCGTGTGATTACTCTCTTTGATAAATCGTTTAAATCCTTCGTTGGCATCTATTGCCCAATCGTATCCTGTGTTTGGTTTATTCCAGTCGAGGATACCTAAATTATGCACTAAGTTTCCGCTGCCTACAATCAAGATTCCTTTGCTTCTCAGCGATTGCAATTGCTTCGCTAGGTCATAATGGTAACGCGGACCTTGACGGTAATCGAGACTCATTTGAATAATCGGAATATCGGCATTAGGGTACATCGTTTTAACGACGCTCCAACAACCATGATCGAGTCCCCAGGAATGATCATCTTTCACTTCAGTAGAAGTAATTATTTTCTTTGTTTCGGCAGCTAAGGCCGGACTACCGGGAGCGGGATATTCAACATCAAAAAGAGCTTTTGGGAAACCATAAAAATCATGTATCGTTTTTGGGTGTTCCATTGCTGTCACGAAAGTGCCTTCAGTTTCCCAGTGAGCTGAGATGCAAAGAATGGCATTCGGCTTCGGGATTTCTTGTCCCAGCTTACGAAAGCCCTGAACGAATTCATTCTCTTCGATAGCATTCATCGGACTACCATGTCCCAAGAAGAGCACAGGCATTTTAGCAGTAGGAGCGAAGGAAGAGGCAATTTTGCCTAGATCGTTAAGTTTCATGGCAGCAGCAGCTAGAGGTAGAAGGGCAAGCGAATGAATAAACTGTTTTCTATGCATGGATTCCCTTAATTGTTGTTATAACAAATATAGTTGTGAAAACAATTGAATCTGTAGTGGATTGTAAATTGTATAGTATTGAACTACAATAAATTGCAATAATTTTCATAAAGTCTTCAGTATTTAAAAGCTGTTTTTAATCAGATTTTGAAATATGAGCAGTCATTTTGAATAGGATTGATCTTGGATGAGAATTATTGAATTCCGATCAAATTTACTTAAACCTATCTAATTAGAAGTATTTCATAATTGAGATTAAATATTGTGTTCAAGATAGCATGTTTTCATGAACGAATAGATCGAATTTTATATAATATAATGAAAATATCTGCTTAATAATTTATCTTTGTTAAAGCCAACTTAAGGAGCAAGAAAGAATTTTTTATGATACAAAAAGAAGAAGCATACAAAGAAATTGCAAAGCTTGTAGAGCGTTTTACTGAACAATATGATTCTTACAAAAAAGCAGATTATAATGAAACCCTGACAAGGCGTGACTTTATTGATCCTTTTTTCAAAGCATTAGGATGGGACATAGATAACCAGAACGGATATGCTGAAGCCTATCGTGAAGTTATTCACGAAGACAAGGTGAAAGTAGGTAAGGCTACTAAAGCACCGGATTACTCTTTTCGATTAGTTGGAGGTAAGCGTTTATTCTTTGTTGAAGCGAAAAAGCCAAGTGTAGTTGTTAAAGATGATATTCAACCGGCTTATCAAGTAAGAAGATACGGTTGGAGTGCAAAACTTCCGGTTAGTATTATTACGGACTTTGAAGAATTTGCGATTTATGATTGCACAAAGAAGCCAAATCCGAAAGACAAAGCTTCTGTTGCTAGGGTAAAATACATTACATTTAAAGATTACTTAGCTGAATTCGATTTTTTGTGGGACACTTTTAGTAAAGAAAAAGTCTTAAAGGGAAGCTTTGATAAATTTGTTCAAGGCAATTTAAATAAGAAAGGAACCGCAACGGTAGATAAAGAGTTTTTACAATCACTTGATAGTTGGAGGACGTACCTTGCTACCTCAATAAGTTGGAACAATAAAGAGTTAAATGAAGATGAGCTAAACTTTGTAGTTCAACAAACAATTGATAGACTAATTTTCTTAAGAATTGCAGAAGATCGAGGTGTAGAACATTATGGGACTTTGCAATTAGCAATTAAGCAAGGTGAATTTTATCAAAATCTTTGTCAACAATTTCAGCAAGCTGATGATAAATACAACTCCGGCCTTTTTGATTTTAAAAAAGATAAAATAAGCAAAACGGTAAAAGTTGACAATAAAGTTTTAAAGACCATTATCAATGAATTATATTATCCCGAAAGTCCATATGAATTTTCGGTTTTGTCGGTAGAAATTTTAGGCAGTGCTTACGAGCAGTTTTTAGGAAAAGTAATTAGAATAGACAAAGCACATCGAGCACATATTGAAGAAAAGCCTGAAGTTCGAAAAGCGGGAGGTGTTTATTATACACCTGAATACGTTGTTGAATATATTGTTAAGAATACAGTAGGGAAATTAATTGAAGGGAAACAACCCAAGGAGGTTAGTAAAATAAAAATAGTGGACCCGGCTTGCGGAAGCGGTAGTTTCTTGATTGGGGCATATCAATACCTCTTAGACTGGCATAAGAATTTTTATAATAATAATGCAGCATCACCTAATACGCAAGGTGGAAAAGGCAAAAAAGATGATGTTTTAACACCGGAAGGCAACTTAACAACAGCCGAAAAAAAAAGGATTTTGCTCAACAATATTTATGGAGTTGATATTGACGTAAACGCTGTTGAAGTAACAAAATTAAGTTTGCTTTTGAAATGCATGGAAGGTGAAACAGAAGCCAGTATTGCAACGCAAACTAAATTGTTTAATGAAAGGGTTTTGCCAACACTTGATTTTAATATTAAAGATGGTAATAGCTTAGTAGATACAGATTTTTACGAAAGTGAACTAGATTTTGGCGAAGAGAAAAAGATAAAACCATTCAATTGGCAAAAAGGCTTTCCTGACGTGTTTAAACAAGGAGGATTTGATTGTGTTATTGGAAATCCTCCGTATGTTTTCGGGAGAGATTGGAAAAGTTTAGGAATTGGTGACGACATGAAATCGTATTTGGGACATCGTTACAAGAGTTCCCCTTACCAACTTGACTTCTTTTCAATCTTCATGGAAAAAGGAGTTCAACTTGCAAACGATTCAGGATATTCTTCTTTCATCGTTCCCAATGTTTGGTTGACGAACACTTATTCATCTTCAACAAGAAAATTCCTTTTGGGAAATTCTGCTGAATTAAAAATTGCCGTTCCAGAGACAAAAGTTTTTGAAGGAATAACTGTTGACACAGTTATCTATATTCTAAAAAAAGGAAAACGAAATACTAAAACTTTCACCGTTGCAAAACTTGCACATTCAGATGAATCATTGATAAGCGATTTAGATTTTACAGAATATGCAAGCGGAGAAAAACCTATTTCAACTTCACTTTCAAAAGGCGGCAATACTTTAATTGAAAAAATCAAAAACAATAAAACTGCATTAGGTGAAATTGCAGACATAACAAGAGGAGTTCACCCCTATCGTGTTGGTGGTTTCGGAAAATCTGCATTTGGAAAAGGTGAGCAAATCCAAAGAGATGTTGATGAAAGACCGTATCATTCTGTCAAACCGAAATCGGGTTACAGACCATTTGTTTATGGTAAAGACCTGAAATGTTTTACCAAGGTAAAACCGAAAGAGTATATCAGTTATGGAAAATGGTTAGCCGAACCAAGAGACGAAAAGTTTTTTGAAGGTGATAGAATTTACTCACGAAAAATTTTAGGAGAAACTCTTATCGTAACAGTTGAAAAAGAAAATACAATTGCAGACCAACAGGTTTACATTACAAAGCCACACGACAAAAGTATTTCAGTCAATTACCTTTCTGCAATTCTTGGAAGCAAGCTGATCAGTTTCTTTATCAGAAATTATTTTGACGAGGTTAATGATGCTTTTCCTCAAATCAAGGTAGGACAATTAAAATCATTGCCTATAAAAATTGAAAGCGAAAAGAATCAAGCGGAAGTAAATAAACTTGTTGACCAACTGATAAAACTGAATGAAGAAAAATCAACCGCAAAACTTGCTACGCAAGTATCGCAGTTTGAAAGCAAGATTGTTTATTGCGAGGATAAAATAAATCAATTCGTTTTCCAACTATATGAGTTGACAGATGCGGAAATAAAAATAGTTACAGCTTAAATAATTTCAAAATGGTTACCGCAGAAATAATAATAAAAAAACAGGCAGACGATTTCAAAGATAATATTGAACAAGGCATGAGGAGGGATTCTCACTTAGAGTTCAAAAGCAAACTTGAATCAGTGCTTTACAACTATGATGAGAATATTGATAAACTTATTTTTCTCTATCAAACTTTAAAACACATTGACACATATTTTGAAAATCATCAAAAGCAGTGTGAATACATGGAAAATCCAGAAAAGTGCAACAAGAGTATGCACTTCTTGCAATGCAAATTTTTCACTGAGCAGGAGATTAAAAGGTTAAACCCATCATATGAGTATTCTATTCTCAGACCAAACATCAATTCTAATTTGATAAAGCAAAATTTAATTGAACTGAAGAAGTTTCCAGATGTTGCAAGGCTTTATCAAAATGCTTTGGATAAATTGAATGAGGAAAGATTTGAAAGAAATTTGCTTGATGACTTACGCTTGATGCTAGAAACCTTATTAAAGGAAATTTTGCAAAATAGCAAAAGCTTGGAAAAGCAAATTGAAGATTTAGGAAAATACCTCCAATCCAAAAATGTTTCGTTAGAAGTTCGTAATATGTTTGTTACGCTAAATAATTATTTCGCAAAATATCAAAATGAATATGTTAAGCACAAAAACAGCGTAAACAAATTGGAAATTGAATTTATATTTAATCTTACTTCTACTTTTGCAAGTTTTCTTTTGAACATTTAAAATGCGGAAAGATCAAAAATCAAACTACTTAAAATCTAACCTTTGAATTAAAATTATTACAATGTATTTTAAACTATCAGACCAACAAGAAAGCGAATTACTCAACCTTCCTGAAACAGGAATGGGTTATCAGGTTATTGAAGCAACTAAATTTGGAAGTTATAACCGAGAAAAATATTTGGTTCTTAACTCTGAATTGGTAATTGAAATGAATAATTTTGAAGCTGATTATGTAAAGAAGGTTGTTTATGAAGGAATTTCATCTATAAAGGCTAAAGCAAACATTCTTGCTTTAAATTCTATAAATGTGTTAAGTGAAAAACAGTTTCGCAATATTGTAAGCGAAAGTAAAAATGAAAACGATAGAGGAGCAATTGAAAATCCTGAAGAGAATGCAAACGGGGAAGAATTTTTTGTTCGTCTTTCGGCTTTTGATAATGACAGGAGAATTGACAAAGTAAATATGTGTTTGCGTCCAGGAAGTTTTACAACAACAATGGATGATTATTTGAAATGCAAAGCATCAAATGATGATCCGGTTGAACGATATGCGTTGCCAAAGAATGATAAAATTCAATTTGCATTTCACATTAAACCAAAAAAAACTGACACGTTGCAAAGAGGGACCGTAAAACCAGCTTATGGTAAAAGAGGCGGAGGAAAAGAAGCATACTTTGCGAAAGGAACAGCTAGCGGTACTTTTATCAAACAAACTCCTTATTAAAAATTTCAAGGGATGGAATCAAAATCATTAAAATTGCCAGACAATTTCATTGAAATACTTGTCAATCTTCCTGAAAGCGGAATGGGCTATCAAATTGTAAAAGTCATTTTAAAAAGCGGAATAGTTTTGCATCAACACAAAGTTCTTAATTCAGAATTATTGATGTTGGAAGAAAATGAAAATATTACTGAAAAAGACATCGAAAAAATCGAACTAGATAATTGATATTTCTGTGCTAGTTTGATTTTTCATGTTTCTTAACAGAAATTCAATAATATTTTCTTGTCCAAAATCTTTTATTTTCCGCTTTTAAACAGCTTAGCCAATTACAGATTAATATCCTTAATTGCCTGATAAAGGACCATTACAAACCTTGTTTATTATATTAATCTATGGCGCTGAAGATAAAGATCAGCACCTAGACCATAAATATCAAACTTACATGTTTCTTCGGTATTGCCCACCAACTTCAAACAACGCTTTTGTTATTTGTCCGAGGCTACAATATTTAGATACTTCCATCATAACATCAAACATGTTTTCATTGCGAATGGCAGCTAATTGCAAGTCACGCAGCAACTGAGCTGAGCGATCTGCATTGCGCACATGCAATGCATTAATCATGTTGATTTGATATTCTTTTTCTTCGGTGGTAGCACGTATTACTTCTTTAGGAGTAACCGTTGGCGAGCCTTTCGATGATAAGAATGTATTTACTCCGATGATTGGATATTCGCCGGTATGTTTCAACATTTCATAATGAAGCGACTCTTCTTGGATTTTACCGCGTTGGTACATTGTCTCCATCGATCCTAATACTCCACCACGTTCTGTAATGCGATCGAATTCGGTCAATACTGCTTCTTCTACTAAGTCGGTAATTTCTTCAATGATAAATGATCCTTGTAAAGGATTTTCATTCTTCGCTAATCCTAATTCACGGTTGATGATTAACTGAATCGCCATCGCTCTTCTTACCGATTCCTCAGTAGGAGTTGTAATGGCTTCATCGTAAGCATTTGTATGAAGTGAGTTACAGTTATCATAGATTGCATACAATGCTTGCAATGTGGTACGAATATCATTGAAGTCGATTTCCTGTGCATGCAACGATCGTCCCGATGTTTGAATATGGTATTTCAACATTTGACTTCTTTCATTCGCATTGTATTTATTCTTCATTGCTTTCGCCCAAATTCTTCTCGCTACACGTCCGATAACTGAGTATTCAGGATCGATTCCGTTGCTGAAGAAGAAACTAAGATTCGGAGCAAACGCATTAATATCCATTCCGCGACTTACATAGTATTCAACGTATGTGAATCCGTTGGCTAAGGTGAATGCTAACTGAGTTATCGGGTTAGCACCTGCCTCGGCAATATGATATCCCGAAATAGATACCGAATAGAAATTACGAATTTTATTCTTGATGAAATGGTCTTGCATATCACCCATCAAACGAAGTGCAAATTCAGTGCTGAAAATACAAGTGTTCTGCGCTTGATCTTCTTTCAAGATATCGGCTTGTACTGTTCCTCTAACTTGAGCAACTGTGTCAATCTTGATTTTATTATAAACTTCCAGCGGTAATACTTGATCGCCTGTTACTCCCAAAAGCATTAATCCTAAGCCATCGTTTCCTTGTGGCAGCGGACCATTATAAACGGGACGTTCAGCATTTTTCTTTTTATAGATTTCATCAATTTTTTCATTGATGAGTTCTTCCATTCCTTGTTGTTTAATGTAAATCTCGCATTGCTGATCGATAGCGGCATTCATGAAAAATCCGGTTAACATAGCTGCAGGACCATTGATGGTCATACTAACCGATGTTTTAGGGTCAGCCAAGTTAAATCCGCTGTACAATTTCTTCGCATCATCTAAACAACAAATACTCACACCTGAATTACCGATTTTACCATAAATATCGGGACGATATTCAGGATCATGTCCGTATAAAGTAACCGAATCGAACGCAGTACTCAAACGATGTGCAGGCATTCCTAACGATACATAATGGAAGCGACGATTCGTTCTTTCCGGTCCGCCTTCACCGGCAAACATACGAGTCGGATCTTCTCCTTCACGTTTGAAAGGGAATACCCCTGCAGTATACGGGAACTCACCTGGAACATTTTCTTGAAGCATCCACTTCAACTGATCGCCCCACGACTCATAACGAGGAGTAGAAACTTTCGGAATACGTGATTTAGAAAGCGACTCGTAATAGGTCTTGATTTTAATTTCTTTATCGCGCACTTTGAAGATGTAATAATCTTCTTTGTACGCTTGCATTTTCTGAGGGAACTGTTCAATCATCTTGCGATTAGTTCCATCGAGGCGCAATTCCCATTCAGCGTAAGCCGATTTCAATGTTTCGATAGCGGTAGATTTCTGTTGCAAATCGAGACTCTCGATAGCTTCCATTGCTTGTTTAATTCCAAACAATTTCTGCGCAACAGCCGACTGATCTTTTGCCCATTTATCGTATGCACGATTATTCTCAGAAATTTCGCTGAGGTAACGAGTACGATGAGGAGGGATGATATAAATCTTCTCTGACATTTCATCAGAGATATGGAAATCGGATTTTAATCCCGCTTTAGTATTTTTATCAAGATGATCCATAATCGCTTTATACAAGCGGTTCATGCCGGGATCATTAAACTGAGAAGCGATAGTACCGAAAACAGGAAGCGCATCATCATCGGTTTCCCATAGTTGATGATTACGTTTGAATTGTTTTTTCACGTCACGCAAAGCATCCAATGCTCCGCGCTTATCGAATTTGTTGAGCGCAATAATATTGGCAAAATCAAGCATGTCGATTTTTTCCAATTGCGTAGCGGCACCATACTCCGGCGTCATTACATAAAGGCTCATATCACTATGCTCGGTAATTTCTGTATCACTTTGTCCGATGCCGGAAGTCTCAAGAACAATCAAATCGAATCCCGCAGCTTTCACCACATCCAAAGCCTCTTGCACATACTTTGAAAGCGCCAAATTACTCTGGCGAGTAGCAAGAGAACGCATATACACACGATCATTATTGATAGCATTCATGCGAATACGATCACCTAATAAAGCTCCGCCTGTTTTACGTTTCGAAGGATCAACAGAAATGATAGCAATGGTTTTATCCTTGAAATCGATAATGAAACGACGCACTAATTCATCCACCAAAGAAGATTTTCCTGCACCGCCGGTTCCTGTGATTCCCAAGATGGCAGCATTTGAAGCAGAAGCAGCCTTTTTAATTTCATCGTAATGCTTCGCAAATTCATCGTGATTATTCTCGGCAGCAGAAATTAATCGGGCAATGGCATAATGATTTTTAGTGCCGATTTTCTTCACCTCACCATTCAAATTTTGTCCGGTAGGGAAGTCGCATTTCTGCAACATATCGTTAATCATGCCCTGTAATCCCATCGAGCGTCCATCATCGGGATGGTAAATACGTGTGATACCGTAGTCCATCAACTCTTTTATT
>ENA-UOWE01001714-UOWE01001714.1-activated-sludge-metagenome-genome-assembly--contig:-NODE-1714-length-26164-cov-6.383891_pt1 | contig 26164 bp, 21 predicted proteins | sample MGYA00249841_ERZ761562 | MGnify/ENA primary metagenome ERZ761562 (study PRJEB28883, sample SAMN05720200) | activated sludge metagenome | isolation source: Anaerobic digester | place: Japan...
CACATCGAGGTCCAGATCCTGGCCGACGCCGAGGGTCAGGTGCTGCACCTCTTCGAGCGGGACTGCTCGGTGCAGCGGCGCCACCAGAAGGTCATCGAGATCGCTCCCGCGCCCAACCTCCCCGAGACTGTGCGCGATCGGATGTGTGCGGATGCGGTGCGTTTCGCCGAGTCGATCGGCTATCGGAATGCCGGGACGGTCGAGTTCCTGTTGGGTGAGGACGGGACCTATGTCTTCATCGAGATGAACCCCCGCATCCAGGTCGAGCACACCGTCACCGAGGAGGTCACTGATGTCGACCTCGTCGTGGCCCAGATGCGGATCGCGTCGGGCGACACCTTCGAGGACCTGGAGTTGGAGCAGGCGGACATCCGCTTGCGGGGGTTTGCCCTGCAGTGCCGGATCACGACCGAGGATCCGGCCAACGGCTTCCGTCCCGACGCCGGCCAGATCACCGTCTATCGATCGGCCGGTGGCGGCGGTGTGCGCCTCGACGGCGGGACCGTCTTCGTCGGGGCCCAGGTCTCGGCCCACTTCGACTCGATGCTCGTCAAGTTGACGTGTCGAGGGCGCCACTTCCCAATGGCCGTGCGTCGGGCGCGAAGGGCGTTGGCGGAGTTCAGGATTCGTGGCGTCTCGACGAACATCCCCTTCCTGGAGGCCGTGCTCGCTGACCCGGTCTTTCAGGCAGGGAAGGCGACGACGAGTTTCATCGACGAGCGCCCCGAGCTGCTCAACGCGCGCATGCCCGCCGACCGCGGGACCAAGATGCTCGCCTACCTCGCGGATGTCACGGTCAACCAGCCTCACGGGCCGGCCCTGTCGCACATCAAGCCGCGGCTCAAGTTGCCCGCGTTGGATGCCGAGGCCTCGACGCCGCCGGGGATGCGGGATCTGCTGGCACGAGTGGGACCATCAGAGTTCGCTCGGCAGCTGAGGGAGCGTCGGGACATCCCGGTCACGGACACGACCTTCCGTGATGCGCACCAGTCCTTGCTGGCCACCCGGATGCGCACGCGCGACCTGCTCCACGTGGCGCGGCACGTCTCGCAGCTCACACCGCAGTTGCTCTCGATGGAGGCCTGGGGCGGCGCCACCTATGACGTCGCGCTGCGCTTCCTGTCCGAGGACCCGTGGGAGCGCCTGGCCCTGCTGCGCGAGGCGATGCCCAACATCCCGCTCCAGATGCTTCTGCGCGGGCGCAACACGGTGGGCTACACGCCCTATCCGACCGAGGTGACCGACGCCTTCGTGCATGAGGCCGCACGCTCCGGGCTGGACATCTTCCGGATCTTCGACTCGCTCAACGACGTCGAGCAGATGCGTCCCGCGGTTGAGGCCGTCCTCGAGACCGGCACGGCTGTCGCCGAGGTTGCGCTCTGCTACACCGGCAACCTCACCGATCCGGCGGAGAAGCTCTACACGCTCGACTACTACTTGCGCCTGGCCGAGCAGATCGTCGACACGGGGGCCCATGTGCTCGCCATCAAGGACATGGCAGGGCTGTTGCGGGCACCCGCTGCGCGCACCCTCGTCACCGCGCTGCGCGAGCGCTTCGACCTCCCCGTCCACCTGCACACCCACGACACCGCAGGCGGCCAGATTGGCACGCTGCTCGCCGCCATCGATGCCGGAGTGGACGCGGTCGACGCGGCCTGCTCGTCCATGGCGGGCACGACGAGCCAACCTTCCCTCTCGGCCTTGGTGGCCGCCACGGATGGCACCGACCGGGAGACCGGCCTCGACATCAACCACGTCTTCGCGATGGAGCCCTACTGGGAGGCCGTCCGCACCCTCTACAAGCCCTTCGAGTCAGGGCTCGCCTCCCCCACCGGGCGCGTCTACTTCCACGAGATTCCCGGCGGTCAACTCTCCAACCTGCGCCAGCAGGCCATCGCCCTCGGCCTCGGCGATCGCTTCGAGGACGTCGAGAACATGTATGCCGCGGCGAACGCCATCCTCGGCAATCTCGTCAAGGTCACCCCGAGCAGTAAGGTCGTCGGGGACTTGGCCTTGGCCCTGGTGGGAGCGGGAGCCGATCCCAAGGAGTTCGAAGCCAACCCCACGGCATACGACATCCCGGATTCCGTCATCGGCTTCCTGGAGGGCGAGTTGGGCGACCCGCCCGGTGGCTGGCCGGAGCCCTTCCGGACCAAGGCGCTCCAGGGGCGGCACGCCAAGCCCCGCATCACCGAGCTGACCGCCGAGCAGGAGGATGCGCTGGCGACCAACCCGCGGCGCACCCTCAACGCGCTGCTCTTCCCCGGGCCGACGAAGGACTTCGAGACCAGCCGCGACACCTACGGCAACCTGTCCGCGCTCGGCACGGTCGAGTTCCTCCACGGGCTCGAGCCGGGGCAGGAATACGAGGTCGAGATCGAGGCGGGCAAGCGTCTGCTGCTCGGGGTCTCCTCAATCGGCAAGGTCGATGCCAAGGGCATGCGGACGGTCATGTGCACCCTCAACGGTCAGTTCCGCCCGATCCAGGTGCGTGACCGGTCGGCCAAGGTCGAGGTAAAGGCCGCCGAGAAGGCGGACCGGAGTCAGCACGGCCAGATCCCCGCGCCCTTTGCCGGGGTGGTCACGGTGGCGGTCGCCGAAGGTGACGAGGTCGAGGCCGGTGGGGTGGTCGCGACCATTGAGGCCATGAAGATGGAGGCCAACATCACCTCGCCCGTCGCCGGCACAGTGGCGCGCCTCGCGGTCGGCAAGCACCAGCAGATGGAAGGCGGCGACCTCATCCTCGTCATCGAGTCCTGACAGATTCCGGACGGCCCCCGTCAAGACTTCCCGTTGAGAGTGCACGACTTGCCGGTGATTCCGTTCTGACACCGGCAAGTCGTGCACTCTCAACGGGGAATGCGGGTCAGATCTGGGGTTCGTCGGGCAGCGGGTCGGGGTTGACGCGGAGTTCACGCCTCACGAGGGCGATGTGCCAGGTCCACAGGAGGAACCCGCCGAGCACGAGCCCGAAGGACGTCACGGCCAGGTGCAGGACGCTGTCGCTCACCAGATTGACGATCACCCCGGTCAGCACGGAGTTGAACATCAGCGTCATGAAGGTCGCGGCCGACGTCACCGCACCACGGGTCGCCGGGAACATGTCGAGCATCGCCAGTTGCAGGGTCGGATAGGAGCAGGCGACGCCGAAGGCGATGACGGTCGGGCCGAGCACGGCAGACGGAAGGTTTGCGGCGGTGGGCAACAGCGAGAGGGCGACGTTCACGGCGGCGGCCACCACAGCGATGGTCAGCCCGGCACTGACGAGCGCGCGGCCCGAGATGCGGCCGGCCGCGCGGCTGCTCACGGCGGACCCGAGGATCATGCCGCCGACGACGGGGACGAAGAGGACCCAGAAGTCGGTCTCGCCCTTGCCCAGCAGATCAACAACGAAGATCGCCGCAGCCCCCACATACAAGAACTGACCTGCGAAGGCGAGCGTCGTCGCCCACGCGACGACGTGGAAGGGCCCGGAACGGAAGACGTTGACGAGGGAGCGCACCATCGGGCCGGGACGGAAGGCCACCCGTCGCTCGACTGGGTGGGTCTCGGGCAGGAAGAGCAGGACGCACGCGACGAGCAGGAAGCCGAACCCCGTGAGAAACCAGAAGATCCAGCGCCACGTCCCGAACTGCAGCAGATAGCCACCCAGGATGGGCGCGATGGCCGGCGCGAGCGCGAAGATCATCGTCACGCGACTCATCAGGCGCTGGGCGTCGCTGCCCTCGTAGACATCGCGGATGACCGTGCGCGAGACGATGACCCCACCACCGGCGCTCAGCCCCTGGAGCACGCGGAAGAACAGGAGCATGGGCAGGCTTGGTGCCAGAGCGCAGCCGACCGACGCGAGGGCGAAGAGCGCCATCCCGCCGATGATCACGGGGCGCCTGCCCAGTGCGTCGGACAGCGGCCCGTGGAAGATGCTCATCACGCCGAAGGCGAAGAGATAGGCGCTGATCGTCCACTGCAAGGCGGGGCCGCCGACCGCGAGATCGCGTCCCATCTGCGGGAAGGCCGGGAAGGCCGTGTCGATCGCGAAGGGGCCGACCGAGGAGAGGAGGGCGAGGAGCAGGGGTGCGAAGACGGAGAGCTTGCGTCTGCTCTCGGTCGTCACCGGAGCAGCGTATGCCGTCCGCTTCCCTCCCGTGGCCGGCCTCACCTCATCGGCCACACCCGTCGCAGACGTCACCCACGGCATACGTGCCAGAAGGATTGCGCTCCAAGCGAATTCACTTCACCCCTTGGGGTGGGCTCGAGAATTCATCGGGCGAAAGCGCCATTCTGTAGAGACTTCGTCTAACGTCGAGGACGCGGGGGCAACCGGCTCTCGATCGTTCACTTGACGAACACTTGACGAAGGAGGACCCCATGGGTCTCGGAGACAAGATCAGCAACGCCAAGGACGAAGCGGTCGGCAAGGCCAAAGAGGCCTGGGGCGACCTGACCGACAACGAGCGCCTCGAAGCCGAGGGTCGCGCCGAGCAGCTCGAGGCCGAAGGCAAGCAGAAGGTCGAGAGCGCCAAGGATCACTTGAACGACGCGGGCGACAAGGTCGGCGACGCATGGGATGACGCCAAGGACACGGCCAGCGACGCGTGGCAGGACACCAAGGACGCGGCAGGCGACGCCAAGGACGCGATCGACCGCAAGATCTGACCGGCTTGCCTCCCAGGGAGGCAGTCGAAAGTAGTCAAAGGGTCGTCTCCCGTACAGGAGACGACCCTTTGACTACTTTCGACTGTCAGCCAGTGAACCGCCCAAGTCGAGTTCCGGCGGCGCAGCCCGATGAGCGGGAGGCGACCCTGGAGGGGGTGGGGTGGCTACCAGGAGCCGCCGCCGCCTCCTCCGCCACCTCCGCCGGAGAAGCCGCCGCCGCCACTGAAGCCGCTGCCACCGGACGACCCGGGCGTCGAGACGAAGGTGCCGGCCGCCTGCGTGGAGAAGGAATCCATGTCCGCGGCGATGTTGTCGAAGGTGTTCGTGCCCCAGGTGCCGACGTACCAGGTCGGCATGAGGACGGTGTGACCGGCAGCCGTCGCGGCCTGAGCGACCTCCTCGAAGGTCTTGGCCCACTTCTCGGTGAGGCCGAAGACGATCGCGTAGGGCAGGAACTTGCTGAAGACGTCCTGCGCCTCCTCCCACCTGATCTGGTTCGCCTCGGCGGTCACGATGTATTGGCGGAAGCCCTTGGACTGGGCCAGGATCGCGCTGCCGATCGCCGTGCGTGAAGCCATCCGTCGCCCGAGCAACACCGTGATGCCACCTGCCAGGAGACCACCCAGACCGAGCACGACGCCCGGGTTGAAGGGCAGCCCGGCATCCTCTCCGACGCCGGAGAACAGGCCCCAGCCGACGAAGAGCGCGAAGGCCGACAGCACACAGAGCATCATCCCGACGGCCGTGAACGCTCCGCGCTGCGACTCCGGTGACTTCCGGAACCAGCCCCGCTGGACGGTCTCGTCATACATCATCCGCTGCACGAGCTTGAGCGTCGGGGCGAAGGTGTTCTTGAGGTCCGAGAGGTTGACGACGGGCCCGCCCGAGAAGACGGAGTCGATGAGCTGCTGCTCATAAGGCGCCAACGCGGCCCGGTCCGCACCGCCATGGGTGCGCGTGAGGATCCAGTCGCCGCGATGCCAGATACTCGACTTGTCGGGTGCCGTCAGGGTCAGGTGCCCACGCACCGCGAGGTCGATCAAGGTGGCCGTCACGTCGACGACATTGGCCTCCTCGTCCATGATCGTGCCGACCATGCCGGGCTGGACACCGGGCGGCGGGTTGAACTGCACCGCCACCGTTGGCCCCTTGCTGCTGCGGACGACCGGCGTGTTCGCCTGATCGACCCCCGGCACGAGCCCGGGGGTCAGACCCGCGAAGTGCTCGTCGCGTCCGCGCGTCCACACGAGGAAGCCCATGAGGGCGGCGGCAAACGCCGGCAGCAGCACCCCACCGCCCAACGCCAACCAGCTCAGGGTCTTGGCCACCGCCGGGGACATCGACGACGTGCTGTCGGCCTCGGCGTTGCCCTCGCGCAGGTCGGGCGCGATGTCCCCGAAGGCATCCCGCGGCCAGGAGACGACGATGCTCGCGCCTTCCCCGGGCGTGAGCGCGGGGATCGTGAAGCGCGAGGTCTCCCCCGCCGTCCCCTCACAGGTGTCCGTCGACCCACGCGGTCCGTGGAAACAGGCCACCTTGGTCGCCGCCACCGGCCCGGTCACCTCGGAGGTCACCGCGAGGTAGTCCTCTTCGTTGGCCGTCGAGATCGTGTTGTAGTAGAACTCCGCCGTCCCGTCGCCGATATCGTTGACCACATTGCCGAGCGTGAACTTCACGACATAGGTCTGCGTCCCCGACACCGTCTTGCTGGGCGAGCCGATCCGGATCTTCTTGTCCGCCCCGAAGTCCGAGATCGACACATCGGTCGGCGCCCCGGTCGGCGAGGTCACATCGACATTGCTCAACGTGTAGTAGCGATATTGCGTCTGGCTGTCCTTGTAGCCCGCGCGCACGGTCACGGTGCGATAGATCCCGTGCTTCTCGGCATTGGGGTCGAAGGTCCACTCGATCGTCTGCGTCACGTCGACGCTGCCGTCCTCCTTGACCTGGTAGGCCGCGTCGAAGGACTTGGCGTGGTCGTCGGCCACGAAGTCGTATGCCGTGGCGCCGGCCGGCAGTCCACTCACCGACGCTGCGGTGCCCGACACCGAAGCCACCGACACCGCGGTCGCCGTGGACGCGCTCGCCCAGACCGGTGCGACCAACCCGGCCACGGCGATGAGCAGCGCCCAGAGCGGAAGCCGGCTCACGGCATACACGGGCTTGGTGGTTGACGTCCTCATCGCTCCCCCCGGGAGTTCATGGCGCGCGCCATGTCGCGCGTGTCCTGGCGTTCGCGCAGGGCATGACGCTTGTCGTAGGCCTTCTTGCCCTTGGCGACCGCGATCTCCACCTTGGCCCGACCGTCCTTGAAGTAGAGCTGGAGCGGGACGAGGGTGTGACCGCTCTCGCGCGTCTTGTGCATCAACTTGTCGAGCTCGCGACGGTGGAGGAGGAGTTTGCGCTTGCGGCGGGGGGTGTGGTTGGTCCAGTTGCCGTTGATGTATTCGGGGATGTGGACACCCTCGAGATAGAGCTCATCGCCGCTGAAGGAGGCCCAGCCGTCGACGAGCGAGGCCCGGCCCATGCGCAGCGCCTTGACCTCGGTGCCCATGAGGACGATGCCCGCCTCGACGGTGTCCTCGATGAGGTAGTCGTGACGGGCCTTGCGGTTGCTCGCGACGACCTTGCGTCCGGCGTTGGTCTCCTTGGCCACGGATCGAGGCTACTTGACCGTGAGGGTGGGAACTGTCAGAGCCAGCCGCGGGGGTTGACCGTCCCGCCGTTGACGAAGACCTCGAAGTGCAGGTGGCAGCCGTTGCTCCAGCCCGTCGTGCCTTCGTAGCCGATGACCTGACCGCGCGAGACCTGACCGCCCCAGACAGCAATCGACTGCATATGGTTGTAACTCGTGGCGACCGGGACGCCGCGCTGAATGCCATGGTCGAGGACCACCCGGTTGCCGTAGCCGCCGGCCGCGCCGGCCGAGACCACCGTGCCCGAGAGCGCGGCGATCACGGGATTGCCACAGGGGTTGGCGATGTCGAGGCCGGGGTGGAAGCCGCCGACACCGTTGATGGGGTCGACGCGGGAGCCATATTCGGAGGTCACCCAGCCACCTGGCAGCGGCCAGAGCATGTAGCCATCGCCGCCCTGAGGCGTGCCACCCCCGCCACCCGCCGCGGCGGCAGCCGCAGCAGCGGCTCGCCGGGCGGCCTCGGCGCGCTCCCTCAGCACTGCGGTGAGGCGGTCGGACTCGGCCTGCATCTCGGCCTCGCGCTGCTTCTGGCCGGCGAGCTCGTTCTGCACCGCGGCCGCTTGGGCGGTCTGATCGGCGGCGAGCTTGTCGAGTTCGGCCTTCGCTGCGCTGGCGGCCTCACGTGCGGCGCGGGCGGCCTTGACCGCTTCCTCGGCCTTGCGCTTGGCTCTCTCGCTGTCGACGCGCAGTGCCTCGACATGAGCCTCCTGCGCGGTCTGCGAGGCCTGTGCTGTCGCCAGTCGAGAGAGCGCGTGGTGCTGGGTGTCCATCACCGCACCGACGAGGGAGAGCCGGTCTGCGATCTCCTGCGGGTTCGCCGCGTCGACGGCCGCATTGAAGGTCCCCATCCCCTGCTCCATGTAGACCTGCCCGGCGAAGGCGGCCACGCGTCCCCGGCCCTTGGCGATGGCGGCCATGGTCTCGGCGAGCTCTTCCTGGGCCTTCTTCTCGTTGGCCGCGGCGATCTCGACCTCCTGGGCGGCGAGCGCATCGGCGGCCTCGGCCGCCTTGGCCTGGTCGTCGGCCTTGGCGAGGGCCGCGCGGGCCTCAGGGAGCTTGGCCTCGGTGGCCTTGAGAGCCAGAAGCGCTGTGGCGAGGCTGGCCTCGGTGTCGTGGAGGTCGTGTCGGAGTGCCTCGAGTTGGGCGTCGATCGAGCGCTTGGCAGCGTCAGGGTCGTCCGCGACGCGTGCCGCTCCGGCGGGTGTCGCGGTGAGCAGCAGCGTGCCGGCGGCGAGCGCGCCGACGACGGCCGTCACTGCCCGGCGCATCCGGCTGCTCCTCGCCATCATGGTCCTCCCCTCCATGGCCAAACCTCCCCCTCAGACCCGCAGGTATCGCCGCAACGTGAGCAACGAGGTGAGCAGGGCGATCAGGCCGACCCCACCGAAGAGCCACGGCGCAACGGCGATGACGTCACTCGTGCCGATCCAGGCCTGGATGGACTGCGACACCTGGATGATCTGTCCGAAGATCACCGTGACCACGCCCCACAGCATCGCCACGGCGAGGGTCACGCCGATGGCAGCGACGATCAGCATTTCAAGAACGAAGGGCATCCGAATCGTCCAGGCGCTGGCACCCACGAGCCGCATGATGTGGATCTCACGGCGTCGCACGAAGGCCGCCTGCCGGATCGTCGTGGCCATGAGCAAGGCGGCGCACAGGGCCATCAGGCCAGCGAGGGCGAGCGCAAAGATGGTGATCCCGCTGATGATCTGGAAGAACTTCTTGAGGACCTTCTCCTGGTCCTGGACCGCGGCCACGCCCGGCGCGTTCTCGAACTGGCTCGAGACGATCGCGAACTTCGTCGGGTCCTTGAGCTTGACCCGATAGCTCTCCGGGATGTCCCCGACACGGATCGTGTCGACGATCGGGTTGTTGCGGAACTGCTCCTTGAAGCGCTCGTAGGCCTGCTCGGCGTTCTCCTCGAAGACGGTGTCGACCTCGGGCATTGCCTTGAGTTGGCTCTGGATCGCGGCCTTCTGTTCAGGGGTGGCCGCCTGCTCGTTGCAGTTGGCCTGCACGGCACCGTCGGTGCACATGAAGATCGAGACCTGAATCCGGTCGTACCAGAAGCCCTTCATCGTGTCGGCCTGCCGCTGCGCGAGCACACCGAGGCCCACGAGGAAGACCGAAACCATGGTCACGAGGATGACTGAGATGGCCATGGACAGGTTGCGCCGCAGCCCGGTCCAGACCTCGCTGAGAAGGAAGCCCGGTCGCATCAGGCACCCCCGTCGAATCCGGCGCTGGGATCGAAGTCGTCCTCGATGTCCGGCTCCCACGACAGGTCGGCCACATCGGGACGGTCGGGGTCCTCGTCGGACGTGAGCTCGGGCTCGTAGATGGCGTGGGCCTCGTCGCGCACGACTTGGCCCGCCCGCAACTCGATGACGCGCTGACGCAACTCGTTGACGATCGCGCTGTCATGCGTGGCCATGACGATTGTCGTCCCGGTGCGGTTGATCCGCTGGAGCAGGTGGACGATGTCGAGGCTCGTCGCCGGGTCGAGGTTGCCGGTGGGCTCGTCGGCGAGCAGGATCTGGGGCTTGTTGACGACGGCGCGAGCGATGGCCACGCGCTGCTGCTCGCCACCGGAGAGTTCGTGCGGCAGTCGCTTGCCCTTGTCGGCCAGACCGACCATCTCGAGGGTCTCCGGCACAAGGGTGCGGATGACATGGCGCGGCTTGCCGATCACCTGGAGGGCGAAGGCGACGTTCTGTGTGACCGTCTTGCCCGGCAGCAACCGGAAGTCCTGGAACACGGCCCCCATCTGGCGCCGCAGTCGGGGCACCTGCCGCTGCGGCAGGGTCTTGAGCTCATGGCCAGCCACCATCACTCGCCCGCCAGTGGCCAACTGCTCACGCAACGCGATGCGCATGAGAGTGGACTTCCCCGAGCCGGACTTGCCGACGACGAAGGCGAACTCGCCGCGCTCGATCTCGAGCGAGACATCGTCCAGCGCTGGCGGCGCCGACGGCGAATAGGACTTGGTCACGTGGTCGAAACGAATCATCGGCTCGTGCGGGCCTCACGGCGAGGGGACAGAAGGGCAGGGGCAGCCGGGCTGTCGGCAACCGCTTGTGAGCCTACGTCGGCTGGGGCCCATGAGCGTGAAGGTGCAATTGTTCGGCGTGTGGCCAGTGTGTTTTCTCGTGTCACGCGCTACGGCGCAGTACATGTCGCCGTAGCAACACTTACTGCGCCGTAGCGCGAGGAGATCATCGGGGGGCCAGGATCCAGTCGATGGCGGCCGCGAGTGCCTGATCGGGCGCCGTCGGGGCATCGGGCTCGATGACACCGCCGCGCAGCGCGCCCGTCCGGTCGCGGTCCATCCCCGTCGTCAGCATGAGCGTCGCGCCGTCGGAGAGGGGGAAGAGGTCGTTCGAGGAGGAGAACCCGGCGGTCGCCGTTCCGAAACGTCTGGCGCGCGGCAGGCCGACGAAGGCGAGCGCCACCACCTCGGCCGAACTCGCCGTCCGCTGATCCGTGAGCACCGCCACCGGCACTCCCACCTTCGGGCCGGTGTCGACGCTGATCATCTCGTCACTCCCCACCAAGGCGCGATTGCCCGTGATGACGACATGGGTTGCCGAGCCGTCCCGGTGGACGAAGTCGAGCATCGGCCCGTCGGGGATGAGCGCGGCCAGCCCGCCGACCATCGGCCAGGCGTTGCCGCCGGTGTTGCCCCTCAGGTCGACGACAAAACCGCACGCCGACGCCCGACGTGAGTTGATGGCGTCGGCGAGCGTCACGGCATACCGGCGATTGAAATCCGCGTCCTTCGAGCCCAGCGCGGGCACGACGAGTGTGCTCACACAGCCGTCGTCGGTGACGGTCGGGAGCCGCTCGGGGACCCCGGTGTCGAGCCCCTCCCCCGGCCGGAAGAGCCTGCTGTGGTGCCCACCGGCGACCGCCAGCGCCCGGTCGAGAATCTCGTGGGCCTGGGTCATCGTCGCTGCCTTGCCAGCTTCGGCGTGAGCAGTGGCTTTGGCGCTCGCCCATTGTGCGCCTTCGGCGAAATAGCCCTGATCCATGAGGTCGAGGACTTCGTCGATGTATGCCGTGTGCTCACCCGAGCCCTCCGGCTCGGCCGCCGGTGTGGTTGCGGCCGAACTGCCGGAGACCGGTGACGCACTCTGGCGCGCAGGCGTGGAGTTCGGGCCAGATCGGAGGCGACTGATCCCCAGTGCCGCGGCGAGGCCCAGCGTCAGAACGAGGACGAGCACGATGATCAGGAGCAGGCGGGGTGGGCGGGTCGGGCGCGTCCCCGACTCAGCATCATCCGGGTCCATGGGTCTGCTCAGGCGACGGTGAGGTCGTCCGGGTCGGTGATCCCGAAGACGTCGCCCATGACTCGGGCGATCGCCTCGCCGATGTGGAGCGCATCCGCGGCGGGGAGATAGGGGCCGGACGGCACGTCGTCCGGGATCCAGCGCTGTCGGCCCGAGCCGTCCGACCAGCTCGCCGGTCGCCAGGTCATCGAGGACAGTGCACTCTCCTCGTCCTTGCTCAACGGGAAGCCGATCTCGCGGTCATTGGCCACCGTGGTGAGGCGGGTCAGTTGGTCCTCCCGCTTGATGGACACCCACGGCGGAGAGTTGACGTAGCGCTGGCCCATGATCCGCTTGCCCAGGCTCACTCGCGGCTTGCACGGGCGCGCGGCTGACTCGGGGCCGGTGACCGTGAGTTCCTCTTGGTCCGCAAGGGCCTGGATGCGTGGAGCCAGGGCGACACACCAGTCTCCCCACGCGGCGGTGAGGGCGGGAGGGGAGTCAGCGGACGGCATACGCAATGGTCTTTGCTTTTCGGTCTTTGCTGTCAGTTGTCAGCGTTCTTGCGCTGGGCGATCTGCCAGCGGATGCCGGCCTCGATGAACTCGTCGATGTCGCCGTCGAAGACCTTGTCGGGGTTGCCGGTCTCGTGCTCGGTGCGAAGGTCTTTGACCATCTGGTAGGGGTTGAGAACGTAGGAGCGCATCTGGTCACCCCAACTGGCCTTCACGTCGCCGGCCATCTCCTTGCGCTCAGCGGCTTCCTCGGCCTGCTTGATGAGGAGCAGTCGGGACTGCATGACTCGGAGGGCGGCGGCGCGGTTCTGGATCTGGGACTTCTCGTTCTGCATCGAAACGACGGTGCCGGTGGGGATGTGCGTCATCCGGACGGCCGAGTCGGTGGTGTTGACGCTCTGGCCGCCGGGGCCCGAGGAGCGGAAGACGTCGATCTTGAGTTCGTTCTCGGGGATGTCGATGGAGTCGGTGCCCTCGATGAGCGGGATGACCTCGACCGCGGCGAAGCTCGTCTGACGGCGGCCCTGGTTGTCGAAGGGGCTGATCCGGACGAGGCGGTGGGTGCCGCCCTCGACGGAGAGGTTGCCGTAGGCGTAGGGGACGTTGACCTCGAAGGTCGCGGACTTCAGGCCCGCTTCCTCGGCGTAGGAGGTGTCCATGACCTTGGTCGGGTAGCCGTGCCGCTCGGCCCACCGCAAATACATGCGCAGGAGCATCTCGGCGAAGTCGGCCGCGTCCACGCCACCGGCGCCGGAGCGGATCGTCACCACGGCCTCGCGCTCGTCGTATTCACCGGAGAGCAGGGTGCGGACCTCGAGCTCGCCGACGGCCTTGCGGACGGAGACGAGTTCCTTCTCGGCTTCCGCGAGGGTCTCCGCGTCGTTTTCCTCTTGGCCCATCTCGACGAGGGCCTCGAGGTCGTCGATGCGAGCGTCCATACCGGTGACCCGATCGTGCTCGGCCTTGGCGCGCGAGAGCCCGGAGGTGACGACCTGCGCCTTCTCCTGATCATCCCAGAGGGTCGGGTCACTCGCCTGCTGCTCGAGGTCGGCGATCCGCGTCTCGAGGGCAGCGAGGTCGGTCACCTGCCGCACGGAGTCCATCGTCGTGCGGAGTTGCTTGATCTCTTCGGAGAAGTCGGTGGCCACGAGGGTCAAGCCTACGGGAGTCGTGGCTCAGGCCCGGTGGTCACCCGTGGCGAGCCACGGCATACGCGGGTGTATGCCGTGGCTCGCCTCCGTGGGTGGCAACCCGTGGCTTGCGGGGCCGATCAGCGGGCGTTGCCCGGGATCAGGTCGTAGCCGATGCCGTCGAGACCGGCGTCCGGCGTGATGCCCATGGCCCGCAGGACCGTCGGCATGATGTCGACGGAGCGCACGTCGGCCTGCAGGTCCTTGGCGCTGGTGCCGGCACCGGCGAAGACGATCGGGATCTGCTGGCTCCGACGCTGGATGCCGCCGTGGTCGCCGAGGATCGAGTAGGTCGTGTCGTCGGCCAGGGTGGCAATGACATCGGGGCCATAGGCGGCGGCTTCGGTGTCGACGAGTTGCTGGGCATTGCGTTTGAACCAGGACATCTCGCCCGGGTTGGTCATGGCGGCATTGTTCGGCTTGCCGACCATGTCGTAGTGGTCACCGTTGCGGATCCAGACCGCGGTGACCCCCGGCATACCTTGGTAGGCCGCGACCGCCTCGGCGACCTTGGCCGGGCTCTGGTCCTTGAGCCAGGCGCGCAACATCGAGTCGCTGTAGGAGACGCCGACGTTGCCGGAGGCAACGAGCGGCTCGAGGGCGGCCGGCGGCTGCAGGTAGGTGCCATTGTTGGTCGCGCCGTAGTACCAGTTGTAGTAGCCATACCCGAGGTCAGTCGATGCGGTGCCGTGGAAGTTGCGCCCGGGGACCGAGCCGTGGTCGGCCGTGAGCACGACGATCGTGTTGTCGAGTTCGCCGCTCGCCCTGAGCTTCGCCATCACCCGCCCGACCTGCTCGTCGGCGGTCTTCGCGGCAAAGGCGAGGTGGGTCATGGGGTCCGCGCCGCCGGTGTCGTCGACACCGCCCCACATGTGAGCGCTCTTGTCGACACCGGGGAGGGTGAGGAAGATGCCCGACCAGTTCTCGTGGTCCATGACGTCGAGGGCGATGTCGGTGGCCCAGATGTCGCCACCAAGGTGCTCGTCGTCCTTCCCTGTGGTGTAGCGGTCACCATCGAGTGGGTAGAGGCTTGCGGGATAGGCACTGGTGTCATAGGTCAGCAACGACGAGTGGTGCACGAAGTAGCGACCGCACGGGGTTGCGATGTAGGACGGGACGTTTACACCGGCCGGTCCACGCCAGGCCCTGACGCCGTTGCAAGTGGTCGTCGAGCCGAAGGTGATGATGGAGTCAGCGGTCGGGCCGCCGTAGGCATAGGCGGCGTAACCTTTGGGGCTGATGGCGATGACCTTGCTGCCCGGATTCGCGGCGTGCAGATAGTCGGGCAGCCGGCGCTTGCCGATGGAATTCTGGACCGTGAACATCTGGTCCTTGCTCCAGTCACTCGGGATCCAGAAGGGATTGGCCGCCGCGCCGGGCAACAGGCCCTGGGTGTCGCGCCAGCCATCGTCGGTCCACCCCATGTGCTTGGGCAGCAGACCTGTCGTGATGACGTTGTGGGTCACGACGGTCACGGAGCCGAGGTGGCCGAGGGAGCCCTTGGGCGTGTCCACGCCCTTGTCCATGAGGGCCTTGACGTTCTTCATGTCGAAGGTCTCGACGATCTCGCGCGAGAGCGCATCGACCACGATGGTGACGACCTTGGTGGGCTTCGCGGTGGGCTTGTTGGGTGCCGCCTCGGCCGCCGCTCCTGTGAGGGTGAGGGCGAGGGCGGCGCCGGTGGCGACCACCACCTTGGACAGATTGCGCATGGCAATGCCTCCGGTCTACGAATGCAACGAGACCCCGGAGACGACCACCGTCCCGGCGTGGCGAGAAACGTACTCCTCGCGAGCCGATCCGTCCTGCCGATCGCAAATGTCGACGTTGCCCCCTTGGCCGGCCGGGCGGTCAGCGGGTGGCTGCGCGCGCCCGCGACGTGACCGTGATGCCGATGCTGGCACGGTCTCCGATGACGGCGCTGGCCATCGGAATGCGCACGCGGGAGGAGAGCGTGACTTGGGCGACCTCACCGTCGACCGTGCCGGTGCCGCCGTCGATCCACCAGGAGATGACTCCGGGGGGTGGTGCGATCGACGCCAAGTGATCCGCAGCCGCCTCGGCCACGGTGGCGTTGGAGACCGGAATGCTCTGCCCCACGCCCGTGCCGGAGTAAACCCGCTCGTCGAGCGCATTCGCCGCCACGAGGGCAGCGCTGTCGGCGGCATCCATCAACCTCGTCCGGGCGAGGGCCACCGCCGTGATCCCAACGGTCACGACGATCAGCATGAGGGCCACGATCACCATGCCAAGGATGTAGAGCGAGATCTGCCCGTCTTCTCCTGATTCGCCTGCCGCCGCCCACTCGCTCGCCGCCGCCGACTCACTTGCGGCCGTCGACGGACTTGGTGCTGCTCTCCGGTCCCGCATTGGCCCGGCGCCTCGTGCTCGGAGAAAACTGGTCGCCGCCCTCATGGCAGAGCCCGGAACGGGTCGACGCGGGAGAGGTTCTCGGCGCGAAGGGGCATCTCCAAGGGAACGACCGCACGAGCGAACTCAGGGATGAGTGGCAACGGGACCCGGACCTCAGCCTCGCTCCGGACGTCGGCTCCGGGCGTGAGACAGGGCGAGGACGAGCAGGTGATCGTCAACGAGGTGGCGTCGCCGAACCCGAGGTTCTCCATCGCGAGCGTGGCCGCGGCCTGCGCCCTCGCGTGTGCCGAGTCCTCGGTGTCGGCCGTGACAAAGGCCCGGCCGGATTCGCGGACTGCAGCGCTCACGGCATACGCACCCGCTTGGAGTCGCCCCAGCATGAGAACGAGGTAGACGAGCGGGATCATCAGGAGGATCCCGAGGAAGACGAATTCGATGACCGCGCTTCCCTGCTCCGCGGACCGTGGACGAGATCGTCTCATTGCCGCTCCGAGAAGGCTCTCGCGCTCACCCGGAGGTCACGACCCAGGCCGAAGGGTCCGATCACGGGCACGGGCGCCTCCACGTGCACCACCACGACACGAATCCCGCCGCTGACCTCCTCGGTGGAGGAGACCGATTCGGCAAACCGACTCGACAGTTGGGCCGCGATGAGACCGCGGGTGCGCGCCACGCCGTCATCCGGAGTGGCGTCAGCACGCGCTCCCAGACGGGCGCCCTCTGCCGCAGAAGCGATGAGCGTATTGCGTGTGTGCAGCACGAACCCCAGTTGGAGCAGGCCGACGAAGAGGAACGACACCAGACCCGCGACCATCACGAAGTCGGCTACGGCAGAACCCCGCTCGGCCCGTGACATCAGGTGAACTGGTCCATGGCCTGCTCGAACAAGGCGATCAGCCGATCGCGCGCCACCGTGATGAGCACGGTGACGATCATCGCGGTCATCAACGTGATGAGCACCCAGCCGGGGACATCACCTCGCTCGCCCGCGGTGCGCAGCCGAACCCACAGCCGAGAGAGTCGTTGGGTCATTCCGAGTCCTTTCGCCAGGAGCCGAAGCTCAGATCGTGAAGTCGAAGAAGCTGAGCCCCGGAAAGAGGGCGAAGACGATGGTGGTGGGCAATATGAAAAACACGACGGGCACCATCATGAGGATTTCCTTGCGGCCGGCGGTCTCCATGATCGCTCGCCGGCCCGCCTCCCTGACGTCCTGCGCTTGGGCCCTGAGCACTTCGGACAGTGGCGTGCCTCGTTCGACCGCAACGACGATCCCGTCCACGAAACGCGCGAGGCTCGGCAACCCGGTCCGATCGGCCAATCCGGTGAGGGCCACCGGCAGGCTGGCACCAGCCCGGGCATCCGAGAGGCAGAGCCGAAGTTCGTTGGACAGATCACCGCGCGAGAGCCGACACACCCGGTCCAAGGCACCGACGGCTCCTTCACCGGCGCCGACGGCAAGGGCCAAGAACTCGGCAATGGTGGGGAACTCGGTCAGCATTCGCTCCTCGCGGGCTGCGGCCCGCCGACTGAGGACCTGGTCCCATCCCACGACACCGATCGCCGCACCGATGAGCACCATGACCACGGCCACGATGGCGCCCAGCTGCCCTGTGGCGAGCCCGATCATGCTCATGACCAAGGCGGCTCCCGCTCCGGCCACGCCGGCGAGCACCTGTTGGACCCGAAAGAGTTCGACATCGGGCGCTCGTCCGGCGCGCAGCAGTCTCCGCCGGACAGTCGCCCCATCACCGATGACCTGATCGACGAGACGGGCAGCTCTCGTCAGGGTCGGGCCGAGGACGGGTGTGAGGACCGGAACCCACCCGCGAGCCGTGACCGCGCCGGACAAGAGCGTGCTCGGGATCGCTACCTCGTCGCGCAGATAGGGACCCACGCGATCCATCAGCACGGTCCGCCGGTTGCGCGGCAGCCCACGCCACACGAGCAGCAGCCCGGAGCCGAAGAGAGCTCCACTCACCAGTCCCCAATTCAGCAGGCTCATCGGAGCACCCGCTGTTCTTCGGGCAGCCGACCGATCCTCAGCATCAGCCAGTAGGCGAATATCGAGACGAGTCCGCCGACCACCAGGACGATGACCCCGTTCCACGAGGAGTAGGCCCGGACGGACTCGGGGCGGGTCGAGAGCAGGAGGAGGATCAACCATGGTGCGGCCACGGCCAGCCGGGCTGCGCTGACCGTCCATGACTGCCGTGTCTCGAGTTCCGCCCGCGTGCGCGCATCCTCACGAAGGAACCGAGAGAGCGTGCGCAGGAGGCGGCCGAGATCGCTCCCGCCCACTTCACGCGCGATCCGCAGGGACTCGATGAGGCGGTCGCCGACGGGGTCGCTGAGTCGCTCCTTCAGCCGGTCGAGGCAGTCATGGAAGCGCCCGGTCAGTCGGTAGTCCTCAGCGAAGGCCGCGAAGGCGGGACGCAACTCCTCGGGACCTCGAATCGCCAACTGCCCCAAGGCTTCTGGCAGAGCGAGCCCCGCCCGGACGCCCGACGTGACGTTGTCGATGGCATCGGGCCACAACTCCCTCAGTCGCGCCCGGCGCTTGCGGGCTCGCATCCGGATCAGCCCGAGCGGGAGTCCAGCCGCGATGAGCGCGAAACAGAAGGCGATCGGAAGGGTGGCGATCACGGCATACGCAATGAGGAGGACCAAGACGAAGGTGACCACACTGCCGGCCAACAACATGCGAAGGCTGAGACCGGCAACACCCGACTGGACGATCTCGTCCTGGAGGCGAGCCACCAGACGACTCGGGGTACGCGGCGCAGGGGCAGGACGATCCCAACAGGACGTCCACACCAAGAACAGACCCGTGCCCAACACAAGACCGAGCGCAATCCCGATCATGAGGCCCCCGCTGCCAGGAGACGGTGGACATCGATTCCTGCGCGGGCGAACCGGTCCTCGTGGGGCGGGAAGCCATCCCCGCGCACGAGACGACCCCCACGCGTCACGAACATCTCAGCGGTCTCGATGACCTCGCCCTCGACGCGGCCGGGCACGCAGAGGATCTCGCGCACCACTCGCTGACCGTCCCGCTCGAGCGCCGCATGGACGACCACGTCAATGGATCCGGCGACGGTCGGCACGACGAAACGGCTGCTCACGTTCTCGCCCGCGAGCAGTGGAAGCGTGCACATCTTCGTGATCGCCTCGCGGGCACTGTTGGCGTGGATGCTGGCCATACCCGGCAGGCCACTGTTGAGTGCGATGAGCAGATCGAGGCTCTCCTCCTGGCGCACCTCACCCACGAGAATTCTGTTCGGGCGCATGCGCAGGGCCTCCTTGACGAGGCGACGCAGCGGCACCTCACCAGAGCCCTCCAGAGATGGTTGACGACACTGCATCGAAGCCACGTCCCTCAGCGGGATCTTCAGTTCGAAGACCTCCTCGACCGTGACGACGCGCTCACGTGGCGGGATCGCTGCCGCAAGACAGTTGAGCATTGTGGTCTTTCCTGCTTGCGTGCCGCCCGCCACCAAGATGTTGAGGCCGGCGACCACTGCCGCCTCGAGGAAGCGTGCAGCCTGTGGGGTGAGGGTCCCCAGACGCACCAGGTCGTCGAGCCGGTCGGCCCGGACGACGAATTTCCTGACATTGACCAGCCAGTCCTCACGTGTGATGTCGGGGATCACGACGTGCAGGCGCGATCCGTCAGGCAAGGTGGCGTCGACGAACGGCGAGCTCAGATCCACCCTCCGACCGGAGGACTTCAGCATGCGCTCGACGAGGTCGCGGACCTCATCTCGCGTGAGCACCGTGTTGGTCAATTCGGCGGTGCCACCGCGAGCGACGAAAACACGACTGGGTTGATTGATCCAGATCTCCTCGATGTCCGGATCGTCAAAGTACTTCTGAAGGGGTCCATAGCCCGCAACTCCATCCCACACGGCGCGGGAGGCACGATCGATGTCGTCGAGGTACGGCATCCCACCGTGCACCGACCGCGCGTCATAGTCCTTGACCGCGTCGCGCACGAGTTGGCGCACGGCTGCGGAGTCGCGGGCAGGATCGAGCCCGGAGCGGCGGATGAGTTCCTCCACCTCACCACGCACGATTGCGAGTGCATCCACTGACGGGCCTCCTCCCCAGAATGTCGCGACTCACATCCAAGCAAAGCGCCGGATGGTCCGACCAGTTGTCCACAGGTAATCCGGCGTTCCTGACCATTTCTTTACGCGCGGTGGTTCCGGTGGTCGCCTCAACGCCTGCCTTTGCGATTCGTCGGGCTTCTCGCCGAAAAGCCCTGTGCACAACTCGCACAGGCATTTTCAGCCGCCTACGGTCCGTGGGCATGGACTTCCGGATGACCATTCGAGTGGGCGCTCGCACCCTGGCTCGCGGAGATGTGGACAGCGTCGCGCTCGTACGCGTGCGAGCACGCCGTCCGCTGCGCGCTGCCGAACTCGCCGATCGGCTCGCGGTCCTGCTCGGCACATCGCCCTCGACGCTCGAATGCGGTGGTGCCAGAGTCGAGGACCATGCAATCGTGGGTATGCCGCCACTCACCGAAGGCGCGCAGGTGCGCCTTTTGGTCCGGGCCGGTGGCGGGGCCACTCGCGTTCCTCGGACTCGACAGGTGCTGCCCGGCTCTGGGGTCCCGGATCCCGGGGGCCAACGCCGCGGAGTCGTGGACCTGGCCCTGGTGAGTGGACCCGATTGTGGGCAGCGCGTGGCCCTTGGAGTCGATCCGGTCGTGGTCGGGAGACAGGGTTTCGCAAGTGTGGGCATCGACGACCCGGGTGTGAGTCGTCGACACCTGCGCATCGGTGTCGGGGCCGGTGGTGTCTGGCTGGAGGACCTCGGGAGCACCAATGGCACGATGGTGGACGCAGATCCTCTCCCGATCGACCGCGTCCGAATCAGCCAAGCAAGCCGAATCTCATTGGGCAACACCAAGATCCGTCTGCTCGGCCCGTCGACGAGCCCTGGCCCCGTCGACGCGCTCGGAGAAGGTCACCTCAAGGTCGCTGTGCGCCGCGGGGGTTCGCGCCGCCCTCCGGTCACGACGTTTCGGCGACCCGATGTGCCGACTTCGTCGAGCCCTCCCTCCCCGCCCTGGATCGCCATGGTCGTCCCTCTCCCGATTGCTCTCGTCCTGGCGATGATCTTCGGTCCGCACTACCTCCTGTTGGCGGCGCTGGGACCGGTGACGATGGGAGCCAGTTGGCTGCACGAGCGGCGTCGATATCGGCTGCGAGCCAGGGAAGCCTCGGCGACGTACGCACGTGAATGCCTCGAGGTCGAGGTCGCGGTGCAGCGCGCCCTCGATGGAGAACGCGACCACCTCGAACAGCTTCTGCCAGATCCGGTGACCACGCTGGACGTCGCGGTAGGGCGCGGTGCTCACCTCTGGTCACGCGCCCCGGGCCATGCGGCCTTCGCCGTGCTGCGGCTCGGTGTGGGAACCCAGCCCTCGTCACTTGTCACTCTCACAGGGCCCTCCGGGGCGGCAGCGGGCACACCCAGCCCCACAGAAGGGCCATTGATGGTTCGCCAAGCACCAGTGGGATTGCGTTGTGAGGGAAGGCTGTTCGTCAAGGGGCCGGCTGAGCACGTCGCACGCACTCTCGCCAACATGGTCGGCCAACTGGCTGCGCTCCATGACCCCGCCGACCTGCAACTCGCCATCATCACGGACCCGTGTGGTTCGGCACCCTGGTCGTGGGCCAGGTCCTTGCCACATGCTCGCTCGTGGCGTGATCTCGAGATCGACAAGCCCTCGGGGCGCGCAGCGCTCGCGAGAGCAATGGGCATCGACGGCCATCGGACCAGCACGTCCACGACCTCGTCCCCTTCGCCGACCGGGCTCCCGGGTCCTTGCCGCCCCCTCCTCGTGGCGGTGGTGCCGGACGCGACGGTCCTCACGGCATACCCAGAGTTGACGGCGGCCGTCGTCGGCGATCCGCCGGCCGCATTGGGGCTCCTCGTGGGCGCCGCCGACGAAGACCTCAGGGCCAACGTTCACTCACCCGACTGGCCCCCCTCAGGAGCGGGCTGGCGCACCCTGCGGATCGATGCCGATGGCACGGGACGCCTCGACACCGGTGAGCCATCGACGGCGTTCGACTCCATAGTCGGCGACGGCACGGCCGGCACTGCCCCACCTCCGTCCATGGCGCACCCCACAACTCGGCCAGCTGGCCAGTCCCTGGTCGTTGACGGGGTCGGGGAGTGGTGGTGCGCACGCCTGGCGCACGCCCTGGCGCCCTTGGTGAGCGACCGTTCGCTGCGCGCGGACGCGAGCAGGGAGACATGCACGCCGTGGCAGCTCCATCGACTTCCCGCTCCCGTTGACGCGCCGTCCCGTGACATGGCCAAGGACGCGATCCTTCAGCGCTGGCAGGCTCGACGCGAGGAAGGGAGCAACCCCGGCGGCCCAGTGGCAGCGGTGGGCATGACCGGTGAACAACCATGGGCCATCGATCTGGTTAGGGACGGGCCGCATCTGCTGATCGGTGGCACCACGGGATCGGGCAAGTCCGAGTTCCTTCGCGGGCTGGTCCTTGGTCTGGCGCTCGAGGCACCGCCGGACGAGGTCACCTTCCTTCTCATCGATTTCAAGGGAGGCTCGGCCTTCGGTCGGTGCGCCTCGCTGCCCCACACCGTGGGACTCATCACCGATCTCGACGCCTCGATGGCCCGGAGGGCACTCGACTCCCTGCGCGCGGAGATCCATCGCCGCGAGAAGTTGCTGGCGACAGCCGGCGCGGAGGATCTCGACGGCTATCGACGTCGGGAGCGTGAGGCTGTTCCCGCGTCCGCCGATCCGCCGCCCTTGCCCCGGTTGGTCGTCATCATCGACGAGTTCCGCGTGCTGGCCCAGGAGCATCCGGACGTGATGGCGGGCATCGTCCACTGCGCGGCTGTGGGTCGCTCGCTGGGGATCCATCTCGTCCTCGCGACGCAACGGCCGACGGGCGTGATCTCCCCGGACATCCAGGCCAACGTCAACCTGCGCATCGCGCTGCGCATGCGGGACGCCGCGGACTCCGAGCAGGTGATCGGCGCCAAGGACGCCGCGTGGATCTCACCGGACTCACCCGGATCCGGGCATGCTCGACTCGGCTCGGGTGAACTGGTCTCGTTCACGTCACTGCGCGTGGGTGCCCCGCTGGCACCACCAATGCCGGAGGTCAGCGTCGACATCGTTCACCCGACGCCGGTCACGGCCGCCCCCGACGAGGCATCGACTGAGACCGATGAGAGCACCCTTGTTGGCCTGCTCACCAAGGCCCACCAGGCCAGCGGCCTCCCGCTGCCGGGTGGACCCTGGTTGCCGCCCCTCCCCGAATCGCTGCCCCCCGATTGGGAGGACGTCTCGCCTCCCGACAAGATCGGCCTGAGCGTTCCGTGGGGGCTGCTCGATCGGCCCGCTCAGCAGCGCCAAGAAGTCTTCGCCTGGGAACCCTCCGCGGGGCCCCTGCGGATCGTGGGCGGCCCGGGTTCGGGCCGTTCGACGGCGGTCATCGAGCTGGTGCACCGTCTCACCCAGCGTCGTGGGCCCGATGACCTTCATGTGTATGCCGTGGACGGCGGCAGTGCGCTGGCCCCCTTGGCCGCCCTTCCGCACGTGGGGGCCGTGGTGTCGGGAGACGAGGTCGGCCGCCTTCGACGGCTCAGTGAGCACCTGGAAAAGGAGAGCCGCCACCGCAGGGCCACCGGCCCAGGTGCCAGAGCTTGTGCACCCCAGGTGCTCGTGGTCATGGACGAATGGGATCGACTGGCCCGACCGGGGTTGCCGTGCGCTGACCTGATCGACCGGTTGATGTCGACCTGCCTTGACGGGCGTGATCTCGGACTACACCTTGTGACCGCCGGAGGGCCACTCCTCAGCGGCGCACGGGTCATGCGTGAGTCGCGCACGATTTGCCTCGGCGGGCTGGACAACGCTGTCCTGCTCCTCCACGGCATCCGGAGCCAAGACACCCCGACCCCGTGGCCCGCCGGGCGTGCTGTCGTGGCCGATGGTCGCCACCATCTCCAGTTCGCGTCCCACGGGGCGCCACCCGTCAACTCGGGCCCATGGCGTGATCGCCTGCCGCTGCCGATCGTCGACCTCCCTACACGGCTCACCCTCGAGGAGTTGGTTGAGCGCGCAGGCAGCGCCCACTCCTCCCCGGCCACCGGCGCTCTTCTGGGTTTGGGTCACGAAGGTCCGGTGCACTGGGACCCGCTGCAATGGGGACGGCACCTGCTGGTCGCAGGTCCCGGAGGTTCGGGGCGCACGACCCTCCTGTCCACGATCGCCGCGAGTCTCCGCACAACCGGACACCCGACGATCCTGATCTCACGAGGGCTGACCCCGAGGCAGGAACCAGCGACCCGCGGATGCTCGGATCTGTCATCGGCGCCGAGGCAGCAGGTCGTCCTTGCACCGGAGGACGATCAGGGTCTGCATGAAGCGCTGGCCGATCACCCGGGCGCTGCGATCCTCGTGGACGACCTCGACACGATGGGGGGCACCCCTGTCGATCTCGCATTGCCGGCGCTCATCGAATCAACCGATGTGCGGCAAGCACTTGTGGTGGTGTCCGTTCGGCAACACACCCTCGCGACTGCCTTCAGGGGCACCGTCCCCCTGCTGGCCCAGCGCCAGACCGCAGTCCTCCTCGCGCCCCAGAGTCGCCACGACGCGGATCCGCTCGGCATCAAACTCGACCTCCCAGCGTCCACACCACCTGGCCGCGGCGTATTGGTGGTGCGCGGTCATCAGCAGGAGATCCAGATCGCTCTGGCCTCAGATCACGGCGTCGCCCGCGTCGCCGCGTGAGGAGCGCCACGCGGCAAGGACGCCCACCACGGCCACCAGGCCCAAGGGCCAAGCGCCCCAGAAGCCGGCGTCCTTCATCGACCAGGCCACGGGGAGGAGGAGCAGATTCCACAGGATCGTGGGTGTCCGCGGCCAGACCAAGCCACGCAGCCAGGCCCGAGCCATGACGAGCAGGGGCACGGCGACCAGTGCCATCAGCGCAATGGACATCACGACGCGCGTCGCGTCGTCACCCTCACCGAGGACGAGTTCGTAGAGGTAGAAGGCGCAGAAGCCCAGCAGGGCCAGACCTTCGAGGCCGCACACCACGGCTGGGACGAGCCGAGAACCGGAGCCCTGGCTGTCGCCCGGATCGGAAGGGGCCGAGGCCTTCGGATCCCGATCGGGTCGACCTCCGTCGGAGGCACGGCGAGCGGTCACGCCCACCAATCTAGGACCATTCCAGATCAGTTCTCGCCTCGCGCCCGGAACCTCTAGCCCGATTGGGTGTCGTTTTGTAAGATGTGCGGCGGATGTTTGTGTGCCCAGAAGCAAGATGCACTCCGACATCGTTCGTGCAAAGGAGCACGTCCGGCTCCCGCACCCCCTGCAGGGCGCCCTTCGTAGTTCCACGCACACCGACCCAAGGAGCACACCGACATGGACTGGCGCGACCGCGCTGCCTGCCTCGACGAGGACCCCGAGCTGTTCTTCCCCATCGGGAACACCGGCCCGGCGATCCAGCAGATCGAGGACGCAAAGGCCGTGTGCCGTCGCTGTGAGGTCGTCGACATCTGCCTGAAGTGGGCCATCGAATCCGGCCAGGATGCCGGAGTCTGGGGTGGCCTGTCCGAGGACGAGCGCCGCGCGCTCAAGCGCCGTAACGCCCGCGCCCGCCGCGCCGGCTGACGAACCACACCGCACGAGAGCACCCGAAGCCCCGGTCAGCCGACCGGGGCTTCGTCATGCACCTGCGGGGCGGATGCACTGCTGGGTCGATGTATCCCGCGACCTCCAGGATGTCGTCGCATACATCGACCCGGCGTCAACGGCAGCGAGTCAACGGAGTCTGGCGGCGAGTTCCTCACGATGGGGCTCGGGCACCGCGCCCGCCTCGAGCAACTGTCGAGCCAGGTCCTTGTCGCCCATCCAGGCCCGGAAGTAGCGGGGCACCGTCAACCCGTGCGCCGGCCGATCCACGACACGTACGACCATCCCCGGCGCGATGACCCCCGGCACGACCACTGACAGATAGGCACCGGTCCGGCCCCGTTCCGTGAACCTCTTGACCCAGCCCCGCTCCCCCATGTGCCCGGCGAACGTCCGACACGGGATCCGCGGACCCGTCACCTCGAGCACCACCGCATCGTCACCCTCTCCGATGACCCACCGCTCCCCCACCACGGCGGAGTCGACCTCGACACCAGCCGTCGTGAGGTTCTCCCCGAAGATGCCGCTGCGCAGGTCCCGCCCCAACTCCGATGCCCACCAATCGAGTTCCTCGCGCGCCACGGCATACACCGCCTGGAGATCCCCGCCATGGTGGCGACGGTCGTCGACGGCATCACCGACGACACCGCTGCCCAGCCCACCCTTCTTCGGGCCGGGCGCACGCACCTCGATGCGGTCGACGGGTTGCTTGTCGATGCCGGTCGTGGGCACGCCGGAGTGCTCGGTGGGGACTGATCGGC